>Ga0307507_10001663_pt1 | contig 49120 bp, 14 predicted proteins | sample 7_EM_MG_FD_207223 | JGI IMG/M metagenome (GOLD analysis project Ga0307507, IMG submission 207223) | Populus trichocarpa ectomycorrhiza microbial communities from riparian zone in the Pacific Northwest, United States - 7_EM | ecosystem: Host-associated > Plants > Roots > Unclassified | place...
ACATTATTGTGCACGCCCAGCTTCCACCCCCCCCCCCCCCCCTTTGGCGAGGGCTCTAAAATTTTAAATTCGGTACACGCATCCAATCTCGCCTTGGTTGCCACCAACTATACATAGTAATTGTAGCGAAGCCGCATGCTTGGCTGCAAGAACTTTGCTTCTGCAGTGTCGTGATCTTCGTCAATATCGTAAGTTTCCACCCGTACGACATTGCTAAATTTCATCGGCAATTGCAGAGACAGCTTTGTATTCGCGTTTTGGCAGAGGCATAAGCGGGGGGGAGAAAGAGGAAGCGTACGTTGAGGAAACGTAAGAGTATGTTGCAAAAAAAGTGCATAGAGGGAAAGCGATTTTCGCTAAGTCGTGCTATGGCGGTACTTCGCTTACGCGCGCGTGACAGTAAATCCCGCAAAGGACTTAAAATTTTTTGGCGTTCCTGCCTAAGAAAAATCCCCTCTATGCACTTTTTTTGCAACATACTCTTACGTTGCGGAAGCGTACGTCAAGCAAGTTCTGAATTTGATTCCCCCGGCCAACCAGAATAAATCTCCAGGGCAACCAAAATAGCCCTTGCGTCGTTCGCTACAATTCCTATATGCGTACCAAATTTTAAAATTTGGAGCCCTCGCCAAAGGGGGGTAGAAGCTGGTCGTGCACATCACTATACATATAATACTACGCATATAGCCTCTAGGCTATGGCGCTATAGTTCTATATATATAAACCCTTTCTAGACAGCTTAATATATACTAGTAGCTATATCCTAGTAGTTTATAAACCTTTAAACTAGGGGTTTACCGCTTCCTAGTAAAATACTAGGTTGCTAGTGTTAGCGTCTCAGTCAATCGAGGCACGTGCACGGCAAGAGGGACGCGCAAGCCTGTACAATTGGTAGTCTATAAACGAGGATCCAAAGCTAGAGAAAGGAAAAGAGAAGAAGGGTAGCGCCGCTCGAGGTTTTATACGATCGTCTGGTCACGTAACTGCGACTGTCTAAAACAGTAAGAAACAGTAAGAAACAGTAAGAAACTGTCTGCGATTATCCGCGATTGTCTGCCACAATCCACCGTTTTCCACCAGCGCCGTAACATTACCCCCCCCTCCAAAAAAGCCTGCCCTTAGGCTTTGTATGTCCGTATTACGTCCATAGGGTATTCTTATCTTTATGCTTAATAGGCAGCTTATCGTCTTCGCTATACTAGCACTCCATCCATTCATTAAGGTACTTTAGGGGTCCAGGCTTATTAGGGTATTAGTTATAGAATTCTTTAAGCTTATAAGGACTACCTATAAAGTTCTATATAGGGTACTAAGTGGGGTCTAGGTTATATCCTTTCCAATTAATATAATACTTTAGTATTCCCCTTACAAGTTTACAGGCTAGTATTTCTTTAATTTCCCATTTATTATCGCCATTAACTTAAATTAGTAGTGGGGGCTTATTCTTTTATCTAGGTAGTAGGTTATTTATAGCTTTCTATAGCTTATCTAGTAAGAAAATAGAGTGGACTTTAATTAAGTCTAGGAGTTTAACCTTATATAAGTTGCCTTCTTTATTTAGGATTTTATATAGTCCTACTATCTTATAGTCTAGCTTATAGCTAGGCCGTTCTATCTTCTAGTTCTTTATTATAACCCAGACCTTATCGCCTATAGTAAAGTTAGGCTCACGCTGTTAGCGACTCGGTCAATCGAGGCACAAGCACGGCAAGAGGGTCGCGCAAGCCTGTACAATTGTATTGTCTATAAACGAGGGTCCAAAGCTAAAGAAAGGAAACAAGAAGAATGGAAACACCGCTTAAAGTTATATACAATCTTCTAGTCACGTGATGGCAACTTGCCGCAACTTGCCATCACATAACAGCAGTTTGCGGCAATCTGACAGCAATTTGCCAGTGCCGTAATATTACCCCCCCCCTCCAAAAAAGCCTGCCCTTAGGCTTTATATGTCCGTATTACCCCCGCGGGGCGTTCTTGTCCTTATATTCTATAGGCAACCTATTATTCTTACTATGCTAGCATTCCATCCATTCATCCAAGTACTCCGGCGGTCCAGGTTTGTTAGGGTAACAGCTATAGAACTCTTATAACTTATAGGGACTGCCTATAAAATTCTATATGGGGTACCAAGTAGGGTCTAGATCATATCCTTTCCAACTTATATGGTACTTTAGTATTCCCCTTATAAGTTTGCAGGCCAGTATTTCTTTAATTTCCTATTTGTTATCACCATTAACTTAAATTGATAGGGGCGGCTTATTCTTTTGTCTAGGTAATAGGTCGTTTGTAGCTTTCCATAGCTTATCCAGTAAGAATTTAAGGTGGACCTTAATTAAATCTAGGAGCTTTACTTTATATAAGTTGCCTCTTTTCTTAAAAACCTTATATAGTCCTGCCATCTAATAGTCTAGCTTACGGCTAGGCCGCTCTGTTCTCTAGTTCTTTGTTATAACCTAGACCTTATCGCCTATAGTAAAGTTAGGCTTACGCCTATACTTATTTACCTACTATTCTATTAATTTCTAGGCCTTTTCTAGGTTTGTACGGGCTACTTTCCAGGCTTCTTCTAAGCGTTTAGCATACTGCTGGGCTTCCTTATAGGATAGTTTCTCGTATATAGTCTAGGGTCCTTCTAGTCTTTCCCAGTCAAAGCTTATACGGGGTAAGTACCCTATTTCTAGCTGGATAGGTGCAAATCCTATAGAGTTATAGGGTAGGGTAGCCTAGGCGTAGTCTATTAGCGGTAGCAGTTCGGCCTAATTATCCTAAAAGTAGTTAACAAAGGGTTAGAGTCTCTGGTCTAAATACTAGTTTACAATTTCCGTCTGGCCGTCTGTCTGGGGGTAGTATACTATAAAAAGCTTTAGCCTAATGCCTAAAATCCGGGTAAACTCGTTCCAGAAAGCAGATATAAACTATAGGCCGCAGTTGGACATAATAGTATCTAGTGGTCCGTAGATTTAGTAGACATAGTAAACATATAGTTGGGCCACCTCTTTAGCATCAATATTCTTATAACAAGGGATTAAGAACGGGCGCTTGCTAAAGCAGTTAACTATAACCATAGCCATATTATATCCGCTACGGTCTATAGGTAGCTTATAGAAATCTATAAAGATGTGCTGCTAGGGGCGCTCTTGTAACAGTGCAGTGTGGGTAAATTGAATGAGCAACTTGATTGTAAATCTATGGAAATCAGGTGGTATATATACATGAAAGGTGTAGACAATAAAGGGGTAATTGACTGAGTCGGTGAGCGAGTCAGTGACCGAGTCGGTGAGCGTGTCGGTGAGCGAGTCAATATGCAGGCGAGTCAGTGGTGGTTTGGCAGGGTACCATAGTCGGTTACAGCTCTAGTATTAGGAGTGGTTTTAATAGTCCTAGGGTCTTATCTTGTGGGATTGTAGATCTATAGCAGCTATTACAGTTCCGTATATAACAGTTAATATCTATAACCATTTCGGGCCAGTAGTAGCGGTCACTAATAATCCTACAAGTCTTATTTTTTCTAGGGTGGGCCGTAGAGACCTAGGCATGTGCTTCGGCAATAAGCCAAGTCCGTAAGTTCTGTTCCTCTGCTACTACTAGCCATTCCTAATACTTAAGTAATCCATTTTTAATAGACCATAGGCTGGTAACGTCCTTTGCCTTTTTACGGTACTCCTATAAAGAAGGGGCCGTACAATTCGCTTGCAGTAGCTTATTAATAAGGTTAAGTTCCGTGGAGTTAATAGGATATATCTCAACGTCCAAAGGGTCTGTATTTAGTTCTGCCTATATCTAGGGGTTAAGGTGCTCTAGTTATAGTAGTATCTGGGTCTATAATAAGATCTTCGCAGCTATTTAGTTATCTAGGTCTTGTTTACGCCTTATAAGGGCATCCGCATAGTTAGTTATGCCTAGCCTATATATAATTAGGAAGTGGAACTAAGATAGAATATCCGCCTAGCGTGCCTGCCGGGCCGTAAGGGCCTTTATTATCATAAAGTATTCTAAAGCCTTATAATTGGAGACTACCTAGATAGGCTTAGGGGTCCCTTCTAGCTATATACGCTAGTGCTAAACGCTAGAGATAATAGCCAGCATTTCTTTGTCATGGATGTGGTAGTTTAGCTCGGCATCTATTATAGTCTTTAAATAGTATGCAATAGGGTGCCATTTTCCGTCCAGTTACTTCTGGGAAAAGACACCAGTTATCGCGCCGTCTAAGGCATTAGTTTCTAGTATTAAGGGCCATTCTAGGTCAAAATAGGTAAGCAGGGGCGCCGATACTAGCCGTTTTTTAAGCTTATTAAAGGCCTGCCTACATATGGCGTCAAAATGGAAGGGCTAGTCTCTTCTAGTAAGACGGTTAAGAGGCCAAGAGATCCTGCTATAGTCCTTAATAAAGTATTAGTAGAAGTTACAGAAACCTAAAAATAATTATACCCCCTTTACGGTCTATAGAGGTGCCCACTAGTTAATTATGGCCGTTTTTTCTAGGTCTGCCTTAATTCCGTCCATACTAATAATAAACCCTAAGTACTTAGTGCGCTTAATACTAAATTCTAACTTCCCAATATTGGCCTAGAGACCAGCTTTGCAAAGCCATTATAGGACTTTATAGATATGTTTCTTATATTCCAGTTCATTCTTAGAGTAAATTATAATATTATCTAAGTAGGCTGTGCAGAAGTTATTAAGGTAGTTAAAGAGTACGTCATTTATATACCGTTGGTATATAGCCAGTCCGTTAGTCAGTCCAAAAGGTAGTACTTTATATTTATATAATCCGTAGCAGGTCTGAAATATAGTAAAATCCTTAGATTTAGGGTCCATCCTAATTTAGTAAAAGGCCTGGCGGATATTAAGCTTTATAAAAATCTTAGCCTTACTTATACGGGCCAGTATTTCTTTAAGTAAGGGCAGTGGATATTGGTCTTTGCGGGTTATATAGTTTAGTTTATAGTAGTTAATACAGAAACGGAGTCCGCCATTCAGCTTTTTTATAAAGAGGATAGATGAGGTAAAGGGGACCTGGCTAGGCTTAATAAAGTCCTTATTAAGGTTATTAATAATGTATTACTTAGTGGCCTATAGCTTATTGGTAGATTGCTAGCAGAGGGGGCTATAGCTAAGGGTATTTTCTTTATCTAGCTTAATCTTAATCTTATAGTTATACGGTTAGTAAGGCGGGAGTATGTCAGATACTGCCTTGGAGAATATATCCTTAAATTCCTAATATTAGTAGGGTAGTTTCTATTCTACCAGCTCCTTATCTATAAGCTTACTTTCCCTTCTAAGCTAGTTATAGGCCAGGGCTTCCTTGTCTTTAATTATCCAGTTAATTTTATATAAGCTAGTTGTAAAGGCAACAGTGTTAGGCCGTTTTAAGTTCTAGTAGAACCCTATGGCACTAATACAGCAGATATTAACTAGTGGGAGGTTTATAGGTTTCTTTATAGACGTTCCATGGACCGTATTTTGCGGTAGAGGGTTTACAACCCTCTTTAGCTCCTATTTCATTTTCCGTTGTTATCCTTTTAGTCTATATATTTAGTATAGCGTCTAATATTCCTTGCTGTTCTTTATAGCTATATAGGGCCTAAGCCAGCTAGCTTATTACTAACTTCCTGGGTTTCTAGTGCCGGTGGTGCAATATTAGTAGTTTGGGGGCGGCGTAGTATACGGACCCATTGCGAATCAAGCTGTATATCTTTCTTAAAAGCCTAGTCCCTACGCATAGCATCAGCCTAGTAAATGGTGTCTATCTATAGCCGTATAAGATTTTCTATTATAATACTAATTTCTTTTATAAAAGAAGGTGTTAAGGGTAGGGTCTCGGGCCAGATAAGCCGTCTACTCTATATGTCAAGCTATAAGCCTAAATAGGCTAGCTATTTTCTTCCTAAGATTATATTGTGGCTTCCTAGGTCCGTAATAAGAAAGGGGACATTATATTGTCTTTGTCTATCTACACGGAGGTAAATCCGCAAGATAGTTATAATAGGCAGTCCTATCCGTCCGTTATACCCGCGAATAGAAATTGGTTTAGGCAGTTCCTTAAGGGGTGTATTTAAAAAGTTAGCCAGCTTTATAGTACACTATGTGTCTATTAAGGCAAAGGTATTTACTCTAGAGTTAGCCAAAGCAGAGGTTAAAACTTAATATCTATTGCGGAATAAAGTATAAGGGATAGTGCAGCTTCTTTTACCAACTAGCTAACCCAGATTAATATATAATATGTTAATTCCTTTTAACCCTAGAGGGGAGTCTTACTCTAGGGTTCCTCTTTTTCTAACTTCGCGCTATCCTCCTGTATTAACAGAACCTTGTCCATTTTTGCTTTCATTAGGCAGTCCTTAGTAAAGTGGTCCTTCTGGCCATATAAGAAGCAGGCTCCTTAATTACTAAGGGCCTATATATAGGGGTTGCTGTATATAGGTCAAGTATTCAGCAGACCTACAGTAGGGGTAGCTGCATGGCTGGCCGCTAGGTTAATGGTAGGCGGTATAGTTAGTGCTATAGGGGTCGCAGATCTTACTAGGGCGCCGTGGCCCGTTCTTGTAGTATTTATATTCTGGTTAACAGAGCTTCTAGTCTTGTACCGCTTAGTATATGCCTTAATTTAGCGGAGGCCCTAGTTAATAGCTAGGCACTAGTCCGTAAGTTCCTTTAGCATCTATACAGTAGTATAAACCGGCAGCGCGGCGCGCTGTAGGTCCAGGGTAAGCTTGTTAAAGAGGTCTAGCATTAAATTTTCCTAGGGGATTTGGGCCTATCTAACTAGGTATAGAAAGCGGGTCTAGAAGACCAAGAAGGTCTCTATTGTTTTTATATTAAGGGCTTTATAGTTAAGGCAGGCGTTCTATATCTTAAAGGGGTCCTTATAAATGGAAGACAGGTAGTTAATTATCTCTTTTTTAGAGAGGAAGGGGTCTGCTAAGTCCTAGGCATATCGCGGACGTAGATGCGTCTATACGTCCCCGCCGGTACGGCTAAAGATATAGGCCATTTTAGCTTAAGTAGTAGGGAAGTGGTCCGCATTAACTTTAAGCTTATCTTATAGTTAAAGCTTCTAATTATTAAATATAGAGTTAGTTCCGTCTGTAAGCAACGGGGGGTCTATAACCTTTGCGGACCGTAATAATACTAATGCCGTATATTGGGCTAGGGCCTTAAGGACCATAGCAAGTCTTTAGGTGTTTAATAACTCCTTAGAGGGTATAGGGGTATCTCTAGCTTTAAGCAGCTCTCGAAGTTGTTTAATTTTAGCATTAGCTACTGTAAGTTCTTCCTAGGGGGTCAAGACGGCAACTGTTTTACTATTCTTAATTAGGAAGTTTGGCTCACTGCTTACTAAAATATTACAAATTTTGTCACTAGAGGCTTAAAACTTACATTTAAAGCTTTAAATAAAAGGCTATATATAGGCGATCAATTAACTAATTAATAAGCTAGGTATTTTCAAGGTTACGGGCTTTGCGCGACTATAGGTTCTTACCCTATACTAGCTCCTCTATAGACTCTATAAGGTCCTCTAGTTAAGCAGTAACCTCTTATTACTACCTTCTTCCTACTTTCTTGTTAATTGTTTATATAGACGCTTAGTATTTTAGAGGCTCTAGAGGACAACCTATAGACGGCTCTAAAGGATAATCTACGGACAGCTCTAAGGATCTTCCTCTAACGTCTATAGTAGAGGCTATGCCGTTACCTACAGCCTTCCTAGAGGTAGTAGTAGGGTCCTTCTTCCTTACCTACTTCCTTATAGTTTAATTGACTATACACCACCTAATATCCGCTGCTTGGTGTTAATCCTCCTACTTATCTAGAGCCCATTACTTTTACCGCTGCTACTCTTGCCACTAAGGCTCTATAAAGCTGACTTTAAATATTGCCGTCTTTATGTTTCTGCCCTTTATATTTAGTCGGTTCTAAAGCTTAAGCGGCTAAGAAGGAGGAGGCTTAATAGGTGGTAGAGGCTTAAGGGGAGGCTTATTAGAGGGAGGTTTCAATTAGGCAGGCGGCTAAAGGAGTGCCTATTTAGGTCAACTTCGGCGACACTACTTTAAATCGTAATCGCTATACAGAGGCTCTAGATCTATAAGGTCGTGCGGTAGTTAAGGCCCTATTTTTATACGCTCTAGAAGCTTTAGTAGCTTAGGCTTACTTAGTAAAGGCTCTATTAGATCGACTTAATTAAGGCCTAAAAGCACCTACTATCGCATATAAGTAATAGTCTGGTGCCGATATTGATCTATACGTTTAAGCGCTTTTTAATCGCGTTAACAGTCAGCAGCGCCTTTGCGATAGTCGTTGCCCCCTTTATAGTAAATAACCTCTTTAATATAACGTGGAATTCGTTTAATCCAAGCTTAAATTCGCCACTGCTTAAGCTCCCCCCAAGCCTTCTACTATACTCACTTAGCTTCTGCTCTAGTTTTTAGTGCTCCCTTCTATATAGTAACTCGTTTAAGATAGGCCTAAGCGGGTTCAATTATATTTAAATTAGGTAAATTACTGGGCTAAAGAAGGCGCCGGAGGCCTACTATGTCAAAGTAGATCTGCTAGTAATACAATATATAAGACAGAGCTTTATCTTCTTAAATAAGAGTATCTAGGCGATCAATTTGGCACTTAATACTAAAAGGAATAAGGATAGAAATGAGGATAGTGGTGAGGTAGCGATACTAATCAATATCCCCTTTCTTCCCGTTTCTTTAAAAGGCGCTATTCTCCTCAGTTATATAGAATTAAGGCTTTTTACCTAGCTTATTGCAAAGCCCGAGTTATTGCATACTAGTAGTAAGCTACTAAGCCACACAAAGCTCTGGTTTAATCGCTTTATTAATCTTTTAAAGCTCAATCTCCGAAGCCTTCTTCTCTAGTGTAGTTTTAGGCCTCTATATATAGCAGGGGGCCTTTTAATTATATAAAAACGCGCCCTAAAACATAAACTTAGTAGCTTTAGGAAATCGAGGTCAAATTACCTTCTTATTTACCTTCTCTTTAGCCAAACACTAGAGTTTATATCCACCTCTTCTATAGCCTAAAACAACGCCGGTTTCGTTACTCTAGATAACAGCCTTCTAATTATCAATCGTTTAATACTTATATCGCAAGGCGAACTACAGGTAAGCTTCCTTTATCTCTTATAAAAGGCAAGGCTTCCTTATAGGCTTTATCTTTTAATATCTATAGCGTTAAAGAACCCGCCAGATAGTTTAAGTAGAGTAGCTATACTTAGCGGCAATATAGGCGTAGGACTTCTCTCTACCAAATCAATCAGTGGTAACTTTCTTAAGAATTCGCTATTCAAACTCGCGGGTGATTTTAACCTTTAATCTAGTATAAGGAGTATTAAGAATATAGTCGTTAAGAATAAGAGGACGAGAGGAAGGGTTCCAGCCACAACTACGGGCCTTTTTAAAGATATATTATAGTGTTTAGCGCTTAATTTCAGTAATGCGTTTAATATACTAAAGGGTTGCTCCTATAGCCTTTATAGCTAGGGCCTAAGCCCTAGTCGCGAGCTAATAAAAGCCTATAGTTAGCAAAGCAATATTCAAGCTAGAGGAGTTATTAAGCGATTTTATAAAGCATTAAGGGGACTTGGTGGCGTTAGTATCTATAATAAAGGTAATAAGGCTGTAGAAGTTATTCTACCGTTAAAATTTTTAGGTAGTCAGTAGGCGGTAAGCCAAACTTCCTAATTAGAAAGGTGTAAGAACTTTTATTAGGGACCTCCGTATAGACAATCCAATTATATAGGCTTACGCGTCCCTCTTACCATGCTTATACCTCAATTAACTAAGTCGTTAACAATGTAACGGGCTTATATAAATGCCTCTAAGACGAAGCTTATAGATTGCTACTATACAAAGATATTAAGCTAAGGAGAAGGAAAAGGGATTACTAGGACCGATATAAACAAATATAAAGGGCTAGCTGCTAAGGCGCTAGCGGTAAGCGAGCTAATTATAGGTGTAGTAGAATATAGCAGCAGTATAGCAGAATTTAGCAGGTAACGCGCCCCAGCATTATCACACCATTAGACTATAGAATTTGCAAAGGCCCTACTAAGTTTATCTACAGTATATATTAAGAATTTAATAGAAACAACGCTACTATCTCTACCCAGATCTACAGTTGCTGCATTAAAAAACTTTATTAACTATTCTCTAGATATAAGCACCTAGCAGCTAACTCCGCTAAGGGGAAAGAAATTCGCTATGTAAAGAGCAGCATTAGTTCTAGTAAACCTATTCTGGTCGGCTACTCCTATAACTATAAGATCGCTAGTAGAATTAGGAATATTTAAGCTTATAAGGAGTGGTCCTAGAGCTTATTAGCTTAAAGAAGTTAGGGGACAGTTATCTACTACCTAGTAATAAAAGTTAGGGCAAATTATTCTGGGCGCTACCGTAGTCGGCAAATAGTAGAAAGAACAATTCTATACTTAGACCACTAACTCCTTAGCTAGCATCTATAATAATACCTAGAATTCCATTAGTGGAATAATTGTACTAATCCTAGGACCTTAGAACGATCGGAGTTATTAGAGTGATAAATAATAGAAAGATTTATATCTTAAATGGCGATTAACCTAAAGAGTAAAATATAGGGCTAATAGCTTTTTTATAGACTATATAAGTCTAAAGGGGGCCTAAATCTAATCCCTTATAGTAAAACAATTTGCCTATAACAGGCCGGTTTTGGCTAATCTATTTTTAGACATAAGTTAGGTTATCTGGTTTATATATAACTGTCCATTTACAAGCTAATATAATATTTAAAAAAAGTTATAAAATTCCTCTTTTATACGAAAAGTATAGAGGAGGAGGAATGTAGCGGAGTAGTATCTTATATATACAATTTCGAAGTAAATGGCATCCGTAAATAGTTTAGGCTTAATAGCTCCTAAAATGGGTCCTATTAAAGTACTAGAAATAGACCCTATATAGAACGCAATATAAATAAGGTGCGCTTAAATGGCAACAGTTCTGCCTCTATATTCGCTGTAAGTAATTTAAATAGCCTTATATTTTAGCATTCCACATATATATTTACTTCTCTACCTCCTTCTAATGGCCCTTTTATACAGCTAAGGTCTTACCTATACTTAGAATAAACAGCTTATAGTTATTAAAAACGGGATTTTCACAGGGATTAATAGTTACCCTCGTGGATATATCTCTCGTACTATTTCTGGTTTTAATAACAATATAATAACTTATCTCTTACTACCATTAGCCTTAAATAGGATAAGAGTGGATAGTTTAGATCTTTTATATACTTTAATATAAAGGACCGCCAACTAAACGGCGAATTTTCTATAACTTTAGGTTATACTAGGGGCTTACGTCGCCATAAAATATCTTAAGAATAGCTATATTACGCTGCCGCAAAACTAGCCTGGTAAGCCAAGAGCGGCTAGCACGGTCTTTATTTTCAGAACCACCTAGCTAAGTAATTATAAATATTAACAGACGTTTTATAGTAGACGGTAAATAGCACTAGCGGTAACCAGAGAGGGAGACTCTTAGCCGCTTAAAACTTTAACAATAACAGATGCTATTAAATTAACAGTGGCACTATTTTTACTATATACTAAAAAGAGTTTCCTAACCCTATTTCTGGCCAGCCTAAGTCTGCTAACAAATAGTGGTATAAGTCCGACCTTATTATCCCTACGGATTTAAAGACAGATTCTACGTATATACTATACTAGGTATAGCAGTAGTTAATAGAGCTAGGCGTTCCGGGGTTGCCTAATAGGAAAGATAAGTACTATACAACCTACTCTAACCTTAATATCGTTGCCGGCCCTATCTAAGGAGGGCCGTTAAACTCCCTCCCTTAGTAGGACCCCCAAACTACCGCTATTCCCAACTTTAAATCCCGCACTGCATATACCACTAATTCTCTCTTAACTAGTAGCATTACCTCTTTCCTATCTTAGCCAACAGTTTCTAGATAATCTTAAAGGCGGTAGTAGGTAATTATATATACGCTAAAACAGTATAAGTAGTAGATAGTAATAATAGTTTCCGTAATTCTAGAGGTAATTCCCTTAGTATAATATAACCTCCTCGTGTATAGCTAATATCTATATATAACCGCCGAATTTACTGCTCTACTCTAGGATTTAGTTTATAGTTTAAGAAACTAATAGCATACATATTATATTAGTAGGGGGGTACTTAGACAGTCTCTTTAAGCTCCGCGATGTATGTGTAATAAATTACGTAATAATATATAGGCTATCTTATAGATATCTTCTCAGGCCATTAAGAGTTTTAATTCTTAATTATCGGTTTAATACTATTCCTAAAATCTATATTTTAGGGGGATGTATAGTTATATTATTAGAGGCTGAGAATAAAATAGTGTTTATCCTTTACCGTACTATATTCCTTTATCTAATACCTAATTACAACTTTACCACTAATAAGTGCTATAATATCTAGAAATTGCCCCTGGCTAAAAAGAGAGTTCACTTTTCCCTAATAGTAGAACTTTTTTTCGGCCGTCTTAAACGGCCTAGGTAATTATTAGAGTATATCTTATATAAAAGTCTAATACTGTCGACTAACTAGTTACAGGTACTTTAAAGGGTATAAATTAAAAGTTAATAAACTTGTGGTTCTTAGGCCTTATTAGCGCCGTGGCTATAGAATATTACTACTAAACGCATGCATAGATCTGGCCGACTACTATATCAAAATGACTGGATTATTTACGTTATAGAGTAGAGGAATTGCTAAAAATTATGGGTTTAATATTAAAAACCGCCCTATAAAACATAGGAAGTTGTCTTTTATTATAGGCCTTAGCGTCTACAAACCTTAGGGAGCCTTATAAAAGAGAAACATTAATAGCTCTAGCTGCGCTACATTTAAGGACACTAGCCTATAGTGCGTAGGAGATAAGCTAGTAAAACGGTTAGCTACCGCAAGAAATTAAGATCGAACTTATTTCACATTACAATTTAGTTATTAGATATATCTTAAAGGAGAGTTCGCGGGATATTATATTTAGGATATAGGCAAGAATTAAGTAAGTACTATTAAGCAGATCAAACTGTAATTATAAAATGACTTATTCCTTCGCTTAAATCTCCTCGTTTAAATTCGTTACCGCTTTTTTAAGGGATAATCGCATTTATATAACCTCTTCTGCTTGCTATAGTCGGCTCCACTAAAAGGAGCATCTAACCCTTAGGCCGATACTAGCTTATATACTAAAAAAGGTAATCTACTAATATTATAAGGTTCGGCATCACCTTCCTTTAGATATATTATAAATTTATTAAAGGTATCTAGTTCAACGCGTTTTCGAAAATTCCCGTCTTTACTAAAAAATAAATAATTATAAAGTGATCTAGGAATAGGCCACTTATTTAGGAAAAATTAAGCTAAGCCATTTACAAGTTTATTTAGCAGGACTAGAAATACTAGATTACAGCGCCGTATTAAGCATAGTATATAACTCATAACTACATATTTCCCGTCATATCTCTATAGAAGGGAGTCTAATTCAAAGTAAAATAGGGATATAATTATGCAGCGCGCTATAGCATCAATCTTTATTAATAAGGAGTAATCATTTTACACCCTTAATTTAAGCTTAGGTATACTTCCAGTATTATCAAGTCTCGGTTTAGTAGCATTAAAGTTAATACTAAGTTGGTAGATTCTATGGAGAATCTATATCGCTAGTCCTACAGTTTTATAGGCTCGCCTAACCGTTTTATCGCGTATTTTCTCTAAAATAAGGTGACGGGCTCTAGAAAATATTCCGTTTTTATAGATACTTCGGCAGTTATTAGTAGAAACTTTATAATTGTTTTGTCCAGGCTTACCAGTACCTAGAGAAATAATAAAGTCGGGTTTTTTAATAAGCGGAAACATAGCTAATACTTCTAAAAGTGCCTAGAGTAATAGGTTATTTTCAAGAGGTTTAGCATTTTAGAATATACTAACTTTATTAATATATTTTAGAGGAAAGAACCTACAAAGTATAGTTAGCTATAAGTAATGAAGAGAAAAGGTAAGATATACCCAGGAGCTATAGACATAGGTTAAGCACTAGTTCCTATATTAGTCTTTAGCTATATAGATAGGCCCGGCTAATCCTATATTTTCTAAAGCGGCACATTTCTAAATCCATCTTTTAGCTTTATAATAGCATTGTCTAGGCGCTTATTAGGGGGCTCTTATATCTTAATAATCTCTAGGGGGCCTACCTTACTCCTTATCACGTGTGCCTACCCTATTATAATTAGTAAATATCTAGTATAACAGATAATTACTAATCGTGGCGATAGGGAAGCCAAGTATTATTTCTATAGATATTACATATAAGTAGTCTAAAATGCTTTTGTCTATACCACAGACTTCTTTTAAAATAAATTCAATATTCTAAGCTAAGTATAAACCGTCAGCAAAATAAGACATCGCTAATTTAAATATAAAGGAAAAAAATAGAATATTAGAAGCGTTCCGCCGTTAGAATACACGCTCCGCCATTTCTAGAAACATTTAGATACACTCCTTAAAAGGCCTTCCCTTAACGAAATGCTCTATAGCAATCACCAATCCTTAAATTGTAAGCATTAATTCCATTCCTTAAAATTCTATTAGGCAACTTACCTATACTAGCCCCAAAAACAACTTTGACGAACCATAAAAGCGGAATTGGCACACTAATACAATCTTATATTATTTTCATCAACATTAACGGCATAATACCGCGCGTGCCTCCTCTATTAATATATAAGACACCTACTCCTATAGTTAGAGGGTGCACCTTTATAGTTATATCGCTTAGTATCTCTTATCCGCAGAGAAAGCAATAGCGCACTTTAAAGATCTAAGGGTTATCTTTATAACAATCCCCAAACACTATAACGTAATTTTCGCAAATATAGTGCTCGCAAGGTAAGTAATACTGCGGTCTCCTACGCAAACAAGACAGATATATATTACTACTTTTAACATAATGCCACCTATCTCGGAATTACACAAGGTTGCCCCTATAAATTTCCGCAGTAGAATTTACATTATTAATAAGCTGTTAAAAGTAGCGGACAAGGCAGTTTTCAACTTTATTAATAAAGCCACTTTATAGAACGACATTGCTGGAGTGCTTAAAGGCTATACCTTCTGCCTTACTCACTTAGTAGAAGACTTCCTTATAAGTTATATTAAAAATAGATTTAGGTTTAAACTCTATACTTAAGTTAGTATAACTAAGTTCGTGGTAGAGAGTACTTACTATATACTTTAGGAGGGTAACTATCTAGAAAAATACTAAAGGCGATTATTAAAACTGTAAACTCCATCAGCTTATTAGGAGACTTAATATATTTTAGGAAATTTAATAGATATTTATTTAGATTAAGAGGCATAGGGTTATAGATCCTCAACGCCCTAATAAAATCGAAAGGTTTATTAATGGTTTCCGAAAAGTGCCTATAGGCATACTTAAGAAAGGCAGTAAAATGTGTTATAGAGAATAAGGTTCCTATATCTTCTCTACTCTTTCGCACTTAATCTAAACTATCCATAAGATGCTCCTTTAGGCGTCTATAGCGAGCATTTATAAACATTATACCGTTTGGGAAAATAGCGACTATATTAATTACTAATATCAACTTAGATAGATCCTTTATTGTTTCCTCTTTTAACAACTATAAAAAGGCCTTTTTAGCTTCGCTTTCCGCTCCTAGGGGTATCTTCTTAGTTATAATTACAACCCTTAGGTATATACTCTTTGGAAGGGTTAATAAGTTGCCTTTCTCTAACCATATAGTAATATACCAGGCAATCTGTCTAAAGTAACTAATATTAGCATAAAAAAAGTAAAAGACCTCTATAAAGGGAAAAAGCAAATAGGTATAGATACTATTTACAACTTTGTTAATGGAAAGGCCGGGTGACCCGGCTTAGGTTCACTAAATAGTTCGTTATATTATTTTATAGCAGTTCTTAGCTCTAGCTATATTTGCCCCTAAACTCTTTTTAGGAAGGTCGCCGTCCGTAAGAAGTACTAGTCTACTATAAAAAATGCTAGAAGGGTTAAGGTTGTTGGAATTACAAGGTTATAAGGTCACAACGGAGGTGTCTTGAGGGTCTATTTGATGATAGAGATGACGCAGACGATGAATATTGATTGATTCGTAATGCAGTAGATGCGGTTGATGTCTATCTAGATTGACATGCAGAGCTCGCTCTCGCGACGTGTCCAGAGCTTAGTCAGCACCTCATCGCTAATTTCTGACAAAGGTAGAGATATATCTCGCCTATATTTCGCTTAGTTATAAACTATTAAACCTTCTTTATCCTAAACAGCTCTTAGAGGGCGATTGATTTTATTATATAACTAATTAGCACAAATAGACTCGGTTATTATATATTAGAATTAGGGATATAATTAGTAAGAGTCTAAAGCCTATCTAATTCTAAAAGAGCGATTTCATTGCCTTAGTTATAAAGGTTAAGCTAGTAGATATAGTAACAACGCTTTATAATTAAGAGAGTAGACTAGCTGCTCTAAGGATAGTAAAGCGCGTAGAGGCTTAATAGAAAGATATAGTTATATATATAGCCTATAGATTCCGTATATAATAAATAGTACTTTAGTAAGGCCTAAAAACGGGCTTCTACAAAGTTAGAAGTAGCAATTTCAGATTATTTATTTTTAGTAGTAGGGGAGTGACACGGGGCTCTCTTAATAGGGCCTAAAATTAGTCCCTAAAGTTCCTCTGGCGGTTAATACGTTCTAAAAGCTAGTGAAAACGTTACAATAATATACATTTTCTTTAAGGTTTAACTGCTCCGTATATAGAACTCTGTATTTTAGAATAGATTATAAGCAACATTCTGCTAGATCTACCTCATTTATTTAAAAACAATTTAAATCAAATATAGCCAGCGACAAAGGTAGCCACTTAGAAAGTTCTAAACTTAGGAATTCGGCTATTCCGCAATGCTCTCTTTATAAAGGGCGTCGATTATAAAAATACCAAAAAATTCACACTATAACACTTAGCCAAAGTTTAGGGCAGGATATTTGCTTAAGATGTAGACGGTTTATAAGTATAATGGAATTAAAGGGTTTTTATTTTACTGAATCTGTTATAGAGATTTATCACTATTACCACACGAGTTCTAGCTTAAAAGTTATTCGCGTAAAAGTTAAGCTGCCTAAAGAGAGCTCGTTAGGCGAGAGCGTTAAATTGCTTAGAGAGAGCTTGTTGGGTAATAGAGTTAAAATGCTTAGAGAGAGCTCGTTAGGCGACAGAGTTAAAATACTTAAAGATTTCCCATTTGTTCTATATTTGTATAGATACGGCATAGGGCAGCTTTCCCCTATAAGAGAAGAATTACCTCCTCTAGTTAATACTTCTACTAAACCTTTCTACATCTAGTATATTTATTAGATAGATAAGTAGCTTATAGTTTACCTTAAACTAAACTACATTCTACCTCTCCCTTTCTACTACCAACTTTCTACTACCGTAGATCTATTTTTACTAGTATATCGCCTACACAAATTATATAGAATTACTTATTTTAATATAGTAGATATTGCTAAGTAACCCTACGCGGACCATACGTACGGCTATATATTAGGAGGTGGCTTGTCAACTTCTAGCGTCAATTTTAGGCCAAAAGTCCCTAATCGGCTTCCGGTTTTTATACGCTGCTTAACTTTTATCCTATATATCCTATAGCGCTTAGTATAGGCTTTACCTAATTAATCTCGGTTTTAAGCGGGGTAGTCCTAGTAGCGCTAAAATAAAATGACTAGAAACTAAGAAAGATAGGCATCTCCGCTAACACCAAACATTTCTCCACATAACGCGCGCTATTAAGTCGCTACCTATAAGGGCATGTTTAACAAAGGGAGGAAGCTCTAGTTAACTATCTACTACGGCTAGAATATTTGCTTTAGTATAGCTTCCCACAGCTATATATACCTTAGAATAGTTACCAAATATATAACCTTATAACTAACTCTCGCAGCTAATAAAATCTCTTCTTAACTCTCTCCGGCTCTAGTACACATACGCCCATATATCTATTAAGACACCATAGTCCCTTTCTATATAGGTCTTTAAAACTTAATATAAAAAAGCACAACTAGAAAGATAGATTATATTTAGTTACTAACTTAGCTAGATCGTTACTAAGGTCTAAGGACCGCAAATGTAAACAGTATAGGTTCGTAAACTCTCCAATTAGAATGGTATCTTATAGCGCATACTATAGAGGGGTATCGAGTTTAAGGTATTCGGCTGTTTAGAAAAGCTTTATTAAAAAATGTAATTAGGATCTGCTATACAATGACTTCGGGTTAGTAAATCCCGCCATTATAGGTTTTAGGCGTAATTAGACCTCAAAACTGGCGTCTATATCTTTTAAGAGTGCCCTATAGAAAGCAATGTATTTTTATACCCTATCTTTAAAATCCTTAGTTCTCCGTTCTAGAGAATACGCTAAGGAAATAGCAATACCTACAACCTCTACATTACGTTCCGACGCTTATATTACCGCAAGTACCCTCCTTGTCACGGAGCGAACACGAGCGGTGATAATATATAGCAAAGTAGATATTATTAAGCTATATATATAAACTGCGTAATGAGGTCAAGACGTTGCGTAAGGAAAGAAAGTAAGGAAACGGGAAGAAAAGGGTATATATCATTAACTTGGTTGCTTGGTTAACACACGCATAGGGTAGAGTAGGCTTTAGGTTATAGTCCTAGCAGGACTTGGCAGAATTCAGCGGAATATAGTGGAGGATGGTAGATTGCCGTAGACTGCCGTCATATAATAGCAAATTGCCTTAGATTACCGTTACGTAATAGCAAATTACCTTAGATTGCCGTTACGTGCCTTAATTAACTAAGTCGTTAACGTAGAGGTTAAGATAGTAAAGACTAGTAGACGTATGCAAGGTGTTACGGAGTGGTCCCATAACAGTACCCCCCTTTTAAACTCAAGCTTCTGCGAGATGGGGCTATAGTAGTTCTAAGTAGAGTTTATAAAAGTCTTCTGTAGCTTATATAAGCCCTATAAAGTTAACAGGTTCCCATAAGGGCTTAATAAAGCCTCTCTATTTCGTAAGGTATATATACTTGCATTTCCGTTTGTTATACTTAATGTTATTAACTCTTTTAACAAGGTACTCATCTTCACCATCCACTTTAACTGGTGGGGGAGGGTTTTAGATCTATCTAGGCAGGGCGTCTGATATAGGGGCGGTAGGGTGGAGGACTAACATATAGAATATAGGGTGGATTTTAACCGTATTAGGGAGCTTTAGTTAGTAGGCATAAGGAAAGACAACTCTTTTAACTTTATAAGGGCCGGCGTTCTTCCAATTAAGTTTCTTAGTAAGTTATTTTATGTTTAGATTTCTTGTATCTAGCCAAACAAAGTTACCAATTTAGTAGGCCGGTACTAGGGTTCGGTTCTTATTTACTACGGCTTTATAGACAGATTAGGCCTATATTATTTTATTAATAAGGAACTCTTATAGTTCTTCTATCTTCTTTACAAATTTATTTACTTCTATAACTTATAAGGCCTAATAGGCTGGGTAAGGAATATTACTAAAGGGTTTAAAACCCATTTACGGATACTAGCCGTAGTTGGCTAGGAATGGGGAGACCTTTATAGTTTCCAAGACAGAGTTATTTACAGTTGTCACGAAGTTCAAATAGATGAGTTCATTGATGAAAATGGGTTGATTAATTAATGATCTTGTATCGTGTCTTTTTAACCTTAATCTGACGTGTCTTCAGTGACGTGTCTTCGTGCACGTAACTCGTGCACGTGACCCACGCCTTTAGAGAATACAGATTATCTAACACACCCCCTTAGCTTTAAGCTCTTTAAGGTCAAAGCTAGCCACCTTCTCATGTCTATCAATAAGTCAATTAAACCGTAATCTCATCTAAATCCTTCCGTCTTGCTTTAATACTGTCCCTTAGGTTCTCTAGTTGCTTCTTCTTATCTAGCTGCTCCTTAATATCCACCATCCCAATCATATTAATAAAGCTTTAAAACCTCTACTTGGGCAAAGCCTTTATAAGTCCATTAGCGATTATCTCCTTTATCACTGTCTATTGAAATTATACTTGTCTTATTGCGTATTCCTAACATAGCTAGTGTTAATAAATATCAACGTGTTAGAGCTTCGTGATTAGCTTTACCATGTCTTCCATAATTAGTTAGAGCGTTTGTATGTTATTACATTTAATAATTAAGGGCTTATTTAGGCGTAATATTATTACTTTAAATAGCCTGCTAATAAAGATAGCTTCCTTTACTATTTATAATAGGGCTAATAACTCGGCTTCTATACTTAACGTCGTTACTATACCCTACTTATTTGCTCTCCAGGCGATCGGCCCCTTAAATAGCTTTATAATATATCCTTATGAGCTCTTTCTATCGATGGAGTTGTCCGCGAATGATACATTGCTAGTACAGATAAATGATTACGCTTTATCTCTACCGTCTCTTCCGTCGTCTTATCCTTTGTCGCGTATTTCTTTGTCTCTCCCTCTACTGTTTGTTTCTTCCTTGTCTCCTCTATAGTAGATTGCTCTGCTCCTTGTGCTATATAGGTGCTAGATTACTCTGTCTACTGCTTAATAGTACTCTTAGCTTGGGTTCTAATTAAACCTTACCAGCTGTAATACTGCAAAAGCAATATCCGGACGTGTTGTAGTGGCTGCATAAAGTATTAAACCCATTTTTCTCTAATATAGCATTATAGAAGCTGCTTCTCTTAGTAGGGATATAGGACGGACTAGTAGGTCTATATTAGGGGACAGAAGCGTTAGACGGATTAATCGGTAATTAGTAGGGAGGAGTTCCGATTCTGCTATAGGAGTATCTAGAAGACGCCCTCTAAGATCTATCTTATACTAGTTAGCTATCTTCTCAATATAGGCTTCCTGAGATAGCTATAGGAGCCTCTAGCTATAATTGCATAGCATATAGATTCCTAGAAACCATTTTAGCTCGCCAAGGATACTTATCTAGTATTCCTTGCATAGCTCCTTAATTACTTTTTGAGCTTTCTTCTTATCTGTCTTTTGGTAGTAGAAGACAATATTATTAACATAGAAGAAGACGACTATTCTACCTTTTAGTATAACACACGGCTCTTAAGGTACCTCTTTAAAGCCTAATTCGTTTAACGAGCTCGTGAGATTCTTCTGCCATAATAGTAGTGATTATTGTAGTCCATATAAGGCTTTTCTTAAGCGCAGTACTTTGTCTTTCTTTCCTTTGTTAAACCCTAGCGGTAGCTTTATATAGACGACCTTGTTAAGATTATAATAAACAAACGCATTAACTGTATCTATTTATGTCGTCTCTAGGTCGAATTTTGCGGTGATCGCCATAAGGGTTTAGAAGGTTGTACTAGCTAATATAGTAGCTCTTATAGGTAGATCTCTTGGGGCCTATTAATTTCCGCATACTATTAAGCGTGCCTTGCATTTCTGGAGAAATCCGTGCTTGTCTATCTTGTAGATAAATACCCACATTAAGCTAAGGATCTGCTGTCCCTTTATATACTTCTTTTCTGTTTCTTGAAACGACCTTATTTAATAATAAGATTAGAGATAGGCTTGTTAAGCCTCTTGAAACTAATCTTAAAGAGGATATATATTAAGGTCCCAGATTAACTAAGGTAGCGGAGGTAAGTTTTTCCTATATAATCTAATATCGCGTATTCTGCCTAATTTCAGCTTACTGTTGTTAAGTTAACTATTAAGGTTGAACTTCCTTCCTGCTAAGAAGGCGCTGTAATAGGCTAATATAATCCTTTTGGTAACAAAGTCTTTAAACCTATTATTACTGGCTTTCTTAAATAAGTCTTTAACTAAGTTATTAAACACCCCCTAAGTATAAAACCTATCTCCTACTTAGCTAATAATGTCCTAATTAGTACCTTATACATCTAACTTTATAGGATACTTAACATAAAAGGCATATAGAGATTCTTTATCTTCTTCTATTAAAGGTGGCGTATAATATGCATCTTTAAGAGCTCTTATAAGGTTAAGATCTGCTAACTTATTAAAGGCTTAAACTGGCTTATTATCGACATCTTCCTCTTAAATTAACGGTTTAAATACTTTGTTATTATCTTCTAGGAGAACCTTGTTCTTGGTTAGGGTATTAGGGAGTTAAATCTTCTTAATTAGCGTATCTAATTCGGCGTGTAGATCCTTTAAGATGTCCGTTTACTTTCTATTAAAGAACGTCTTCTCGTCAAAGATAACATCCCTAGTAGAGATAATGATACCTTTGTATAGGATCCAGATCCTGTAGATATTAGTAGAGTTATAGCTAATAAGGTAGCTAATATAGGCTCGTAAATCTAGCTTGCTTAGCCTTTTCTTCTTTAGCTGGGCATCCAACGTCATCGCGTACGCCCTACAGCCGTAGGCTTTTAGGTGCGCTAATTATGGTTTTCTTAATCTCCTATTTGCTAGGTAGGTATGGAACCTCTTATATAGTAATTTCTATCCATTACTTTCTTGTGGCGTTCGATCTTAAAGGTAGACTATATAGTTAACAATCTCGTTCTATAGATTATACGGTAGCTTAGTAGTAATTCTTATTACTTATATTCTCTTAATAATTACACCCCCTAAGCGTTTGGCGGTACCGTTCTGAGCTTAGGTATATAGCGCTAAAGGCTTAAATATAATCCCTTAAGTCTATAGCTATTTAAGAGTTCTCTTTCTCCCTAGCTTATTGTCTAATCTAATAGTGTTAACTTTAAGGTTATACCTTAGATAAATCCATTAGATAAAATCTTTAAGTACTTATAGTGTCTCCTTCTCCTTGCTATACGTTGTTATAAAATACGGGAAGGTTCTTCCTAAGAAGGTGTTATAGATAAACATAACTTGTATAAATCCAGCATATGCTTCCTTAAGGTCAGTCCAGTCAATATAGAGGTTAAGATAAGGTTTATTAATATTCTATTTTAAAAACCTTCTTAAGACCTAACGCTTAATTTTGGCAAGACTGTAATATTAACATTCCATTATCTTTAGGCCTTAAAGCTTAACTCCTAAGGCGTTAAGACCTAGATAGTAAAGGCTTATAGGTCCTAGATAACCTAGACGCAGATACTATAGATATACATTACCTTTTAAATCTAGATAAGCGTCTCTTAACGATACTCTGCGCTTCCATTGGCGGTGTAGCAGTTGGCTTGTATTAAACGCTAATAGACTTCCTGGTTGGATGTATTTAATAGTCTATTATCCATAACATTCTTTTATTTGATATAGGATTGTGTCGTCCTTTTAAACCAGTAGATTATTGTCTTCTTTATTATCCTAGTAGAACCCTCATTTTTAAAGTAGACGGAACGACATTAGATTCGTATTAAAGTCCGTACAAAAGGCAACGTCCTTAAGACGTAGGATTCCCTTACTCTTGTCTGGTTTTGTGACCTAGATAGTGACATCGCCATAACCTAGTATAGGCACTTCTAAGCTACCGGCGATAATATATTCGTGTCTTAAAGCTTTTCTAAAATTGTAAAAATAAGAGAGGTTATTAAAGATATAGAGAGTGGTTCCTAAGTCAAGAATAGTTAATAGCTTTAATGGATAGAGTTAACCGGTGTAATATAATTCTAGGAATATTGTATTGGCTTCTCCCTTAATCTTAACTGTCTCCTATTATTGTTAAGCTTTATTAACCTTTGATTCTTTAAGCTTAAGTTATTCTACTTAGGCAGCTAGATCCTTGTCTTACTCTACCTTTATAAGCACCCTTTTTATATGTGTACCTACGGCTTTGAATCCCTTAGGCCTTTTACTCTCAAATAGATACCAATAGTTAGGAAGGGTATGTCCCCTTATATCGCATGCTAGGCATTTAAGGTTCTTTAACCTTTTAGAAGACGTCTCTTTAGTCAAATTTGTACCTGCCCTTTTTTGGCTATAAGATAAGCTGTTCCCTTTTCCTTTTTGGACTTTAGCAGTAATAGAGATACCCTCTTTAGGCTCTCCTGCAAAGTCTACGTTGAATGCACTCCCTCTCGCCGTCGTAGGTACGGCTTTAGAAAGGTTTTGGAATGCTTCTTGTAGCTCTATTACTACTTTACAGTATTCTGATGAGAGAGCCTTTTTGGTATTATTTGCCTGCTTCGTATACAGAATAAAATAGGTTTTGCTTATAGGTTATATTGCATTTATAAGGTCCATTAGCTAGATCCTATTAGTTATCTATAGAAGATTATACTTCTCTGCCATCTTCATTACATGCTCCTATTGGTTAAGCCACTAGGTAACCTTTATCTGCTTAAGCCCTTTAAGTAACTCTATATACTGCAGTTATACCTTCCTCATTATAAAGTTCTTCGAAGGCTTAGTGTCTTCTTTTAACCGAATTAGCCATTCCTTAACTGTAAGGGAAGGGTTGAGCAGTAGCTTCTTCTAAATTAATACTGTGGACGTGATCTAGGTGCGTATCTATTATAGATACTCTTCCTGTTTTAGGAAGTACTTTATGTCCTAGTTGTAGTATCGTCTGCTGTTCTTGTACGCTTTCTGTTGATTCGTCGAGAGCTGTATATATAAGGTTGCATTCTTATTAAAATCAGTAACTTCTGGATAGGCTAGTTCTTATAGTAGAGCTTATTAAGGTGCTGCATTGTCTGAGTTAACGTGGGCCCAAATTCGTTTATCCACTAGGGCTTGTAGTTGCTAGATTTATTACTCCTAGTCTTCTGGTTTATTAAGGATAATCGTGGTTAACGAACTTGATATTAGTGGAGTCATTTTAACTAATAGGCAGGTGGGGAATTGAGATGGTATTTTATTATTAGGATCGTCCTTGTCGTTAGGATCGTCCTTGTCATCAGGGTTGTCCTATGACGATTAATATGGAATCTTGTAGAATCTCGTGGAAGGTTCGTGTTAGAATCGTCCTGTAACACTTAAGATAGGATTTCTATTAGAGTCTACATCCTTGACGATAAGGTGTTAGAGTCTAACGATAAGGTAGAATTTCTTCAAATAATTAAGTAATAGCTAACTAGCTTCTTAAGTTGGCGGACCGGGCTTATAACTGTCACGAAGTTCAAATAGATAAGTTTATTGATGAAAATGGGTTGATTGATTGATGATCTTGTATCGTGTCTTTTTGACCTTGATCTGACGTGTCTTCAGTGATGTATCTTCGTGCACGTGACTCGTGCACGTGACCCACGCCTTTAGAGAATACAGATTATCTAACAGTAGTAAACTCGGCAAATATAAGCCAGTCCATCCAGTCGTCCTGTAGATATAATATATATATCCAAATATATTATTCCATTATAGCATTTACACGTTCCATTTAACTATCCGTTTCTGGGTAGTATACTATAGACAATAGTGTTTTAATATAGAGTTAGGTAGTTAGTTCTTTCCAGAATATAGAGACAAACTAGCTACCTTTATTAGAGATAATCGTTTTAGGGAGTCTGTGGAGTTTCTATACGTAATTAAGGAACAGTTAGGTAACAGTAGGTGTTAACATAGCAGGGCAGGCGATTAAGTGTCTTATTTTGGATAGTCGGTTTATAACTACCATAGGCTTCGTATTTACTTAGGGAAATCTTTTTAGAGTGTCTAACGCTATCTTAAATTAGCTTAAGTGTCTCTTAGATAAACTTATTATTTGGATATTCGTCGGCTATAATCTATTTAATTAATCAATCAGTTATTTTAAGGATGTATACTATAAGATCTTTAATAGGGGGATTAAATAGCTTAGGGCGGAGTAGAGTCTGATTACGGTAAGAGCGCGCTTCTTCTTAAGCTAGTGCGTCTTATAAATATTGGGTTAGGGCATTAGGCTTCTAGCCTTATACGCCTAGGCGGTACATAATTAAGAATTGGAATTAGAATCGATATTCTAACCAGTGGGCTTAACGGTGGCTTAGCTGTTTTATGGTTATAAAGTACTGTAAGTTCTTATAGTTACTAAGAACCTTAATTAGGAATCTAGTTCCTTCTAGTTCTAATTGCCATTGCTTAAAGTATCTAATAATAGCCAGCAATTCCTTGTTATAGATTTCGTAATTATATTTGGCTGGGCTTAGTTGTTTTAAGAAGTATACTATAGGGTGCAATACTCCTTTCTTATTGTATTAAGATAGAATGCCTCCAGTAACATAACTAGATAAGTCAGCTTCTATAATACTTATTTGGTCTAGGTCAAAGTATTAAAGTATAGGTGCGGTAGTAAATATAACCTTTAGGTAAGCAAAGGCCTTCTTACATTCCTTATTAAAGATAAAGGCTTTGTCCTTTTAGGTTAAGGCCATAAGGGGTAAAACCAAGGCGGAGAAGTTATTAATAAACCATTAGTAGAAGTTGGCGAAGCCTATAAAGGCCCTTACGTCCTTAATATTCTTAGGTTCTTACTAGTTTATAATTACTTTAACTTTCTTAGGGTCCATTTATATGCCGTCTATAGAAATAATAAGTCCAAGGTATAGGACTTCTGTTTTATAGAACTTGCATTTATCTATATCTAATTATAGGCTGGCTCCACGTAAGGCTTATAAGACCAGTTTAACATATTTTTGATATTTAGCCAGATTATTGCTATATATTAAGATGTCATTAATATAAGCAGTATAAAAGACGTCTAAGTATGGGCATAGGGTGTTATTTATAAAGTGTTGGAATAAACTTAGGGCATTTGTGAGGCTAAACGGCATCACTAAGTACTTAAATAATCCGTATTAAGTACGAAATGCAGTAAGCTATTTGTCTCCTTTTGCGATATGGAGACGGTTAAATGCGTAAATAATATTAAGCTTTGTGTAGAAGTGAGCCTTATTTAATTAGTTTAGTGTCTCTTAGATTAACAGGATTAGGTATTAATTCTTAACAGTAATAGTATTAAGAGCTCTATAGTCTATGTAGAAGTATAGACCGCTGCTAGGTTTCTTAATAAAGATTACTAGTGCGGCTATAGGTAAGGAACTTACTCTAATAAATCCTTTATCTAGATATTCATTTAAGTACTTCCGTAGTACTTGGAGTTTATTTTAGGATATCCTATATAAGGGTCCAAATCCAGGATGTTTTCCTTCTTTAACTACAATCTTATAATTATATAGATGGCATTCTAAGAGCTTATTGGCTTTCTTTTATAAGAATATATCTAAATAATTATAGTACTCTACTGGTACCTTTATGGCGGGGTTAGTGTACTTCTTTAGTGCTAAGGCCTTCTTAATATCAGCTATTATAATAGCAAAGATTGTATATTCTGGTTTTCTGGCAAGTTATGCCAGCGGAGTAGCTCCAATTATATAGATATCTAAGGTGTTAAGCAAGCTTAGATTATCCTTAGTTTCTTATATAGTTTCTTATTTAGTTTTAGGTTTAGTGTTAGGTACGGAGTTAGTATTAGATTTAGGTTTAGGTTCTTTAAGTATCCTTTTTATAGTAGAATACCAGTTCTTCTGGTACTTTTATATATTAAGCTTAAGCTTCTACTTAGTTCGGGGTATAGTAGTTAGAGTCGGTTTATATAGTCTAGTATAAATTTTGGGTTCTTAGTGGACGTCAGTGGAAATCTCATGTTAGTGGAATTTAGTGGAATTCTTGGGTAGGTGGAATTAGGTGGACTTTTTGAGTATAGGGTGGACGTTGGTGGAAATTTTAGACTAATGGATTCTGGTGGATTTTTTAGATTTCGGTTTAGAGTCTAAGTAGTAAGTTATAAGGCACTTCTACTTGCAACGAGAGGTAGTAAATAGAAGCTTAAGGTTGTCCTAATTAATGGTTACCTTATATAGCTTTATCTAGGGTTATTTAAGGATTACTAGGTAACCTAGGGTAGTTATAAAGAGCTTAATTAATTCTTTGTGGTTTAGGTATTAGAGTCTTAGGGCCGCTATATAAGTAATATAGCCCAAGATAGTGCGTTTGCTATTAAATCTAAATACGTTAATATGCTGGTTAAGGGGTGTTAGGGTAAACCTATTGTCTTACGCAAAAATCTTATTAATAAATCCTATGCCGCTAGCTCCTGTATTAATTAGGACTTAAGTATTAGCCTATTAACCTTTCTACCAAAGACGGTAGTTAATAGTTATACTACAATCCTAAGAGTTAGGGTTTACAACATCTAATATATTTAATAAGATCCTGTGACATAGCTGTCCTAGAGAGCGACTTAACTCTAAAACGTACCTTTTAGTAATAAATGGGAAGGGGTTTCTATAGAACATTGGTTGTAACTTTATCCTTATAAGTGGTGCTTACTAGATATGGGGCTGGAACTAGGTAAAGACTAGGAACGGTAACTGGAGGATTAATGCGGTAAATGGTTATTAGTATTAGCTGTTTATAAGTTATGTTAGGGCATAGAGACGGAGTAGTATCTTAAGATATAATCTTTGCTTCCGTACTTAAAGTAAAGGCCTAGCTTAATGCGTTGTTCTTATTTAGGGGACCCTAGTGGAGCGTATCCTAGGGTCCCTATGTTAATATCTATGGCGTTAGGGTGCTTAGGCTGGGATAATAACTTAGTAGACGTTCACGGAGCTGTCGTATTGTATTAAGGAGTGGACTTCGGTGTTAGGCGTAGTATATTATTATACCGTTTATTAATAACGTTTACGCAGGCGTTAAGGGCTCCTAGTAGGTCTACACTTATTAGGGAGGTTTTTAGTTTAAGGCTTAGGGACTTAATAAGGCTGTTAACTAGTGTAGAGTTATTTCAGCCTATTTCCTTTACATAATGGTTAAACTTGGAGAAGTATACTGGGAAGCTTTTTGTTCCTTAAGTTATATAATTTATCTTCCTCTAAGCGGTAGCTTGGCGGTTTAGGTCACTGTATATAGCTTTAAGAAGTATAACTAGACTTTATACTGAGTTCGGTTAAAGGGGTTTAATAAGGTTAGCTATATCTCTTTCTAGTCGGCTTAAGGCGTAGCAGAGTTGGTTGGCTTTAGTTAGGTAGCGGTTAGTATTACTAGTTAGCTTATTTCTAAGCTGGCTTAGGAATAATTAGAGTTCTTGTTGTTTACTAATAAATATTAAAGGGTCTAGTAGTCGTTCAAATTGTTACAGTGTAGTGGTTAGTTTAGGGTAAATAGCTACTATAGGTTTGGGACTCTCGTCCCGCGTGTTTGTCTTTAGAGAAGGCATTTGGTCTTAGGGCCCTGGTATGGGCATCTTAAGAATACGGACTTCTTCTTAGAGGTCCTTAATTATTTATAGGTGTTGTGCTTCTTGTTTAGCTTATTGTTAAGTTAAAGTGGCTTAGTTCTATACAAGGGCATCTATAAAGGACTTCTATATCTCTGCCAATTGTTCTTAGAGTGTGGATATAATGCCGGCGGCTATTATAGGGGCTTTAGGGTTGTTCTGCATTTTGGAGGGTAGTATATAAGGTTAACGCAATATAGTGTTACAGAGTAAATATAGGCGGTGATAATATATAGTAAAGTAGATATTATTAAGCTATGTACATAAACTATGTAATAAGGTTAAGACATTATGTAAGGAAAGAAAGTAAGGAAATAGGAAGAAAAGGGTATATATTGTTAACTTGGTTGCTTAGTTAATACGTGCATGGGGTAGAGTAGGCTTTGGGTTATAGTCCTAGCAGGACTTGGCAGAATTTGGCGGAATATAGTGGAGGACGGCAGATTGCCGTAGACTGCCGTCACGTGATGGCAAATTGCCTTAGATTGCCGTTACGTGCCTTGATTAACTGAGTCGTTAACGTAGAGGTCGAGACGGTGGAGACTGGTGGACATGTGCAAGGTGTCACGGGGTGGTCCCGTGACACTCCTAAAGATCTGGCCGATATAATTAAGGGTATCCCTGGCCATTATATAGTAAACTAATAGTGCGCCGTTCTCCTATAAAAGTCGATTAAATCTATATAGTAAGTAGGTACCTTGCTAATCGCCATCGCGGAAATTAGAAATCTAATAGTAATTTCTTGGCAATCTAGGTTTTTAATAATAGTTGCCAACATTTCAACATCTAAATTAGTTTCCCGGATTTTGGCCTAGTTCTCTTAGAATGACATAATCTAGGGAAACACAGTTTAATTAATATAAGCTAGATTCTTAGGGACTTAGTAGACCTAGTAGACCTAACTTTATAGATATTTTTCGATTACCTAGTTACGGGAGAAGATGCGGGAGATACGCTTAATTGCTTTATAGGTCCTGCGGATATCCTATAAGTCGGCAGCAATAAATAACTATATAAGATCTAAGAGCTCTTCCGGAATGCTATATAGGCCACTTATAGCTACTAGTACGAATAAAGACTAAAGGCGGGAACGGTTTATAGAGGGAGGCGCGGGAAAGATAATGACAGCGCTAATAAGTAGGCTCGCCAAACTGAACAGGGTTAAATAGCTCTGGAGAAGTGGCGGAGAGAGCAAAAGAGATAGAGGGAGAGAGCGATAGAGACAGAGGGAGAGAGCGATAGAGATGGAGGGAGAGAGTAAGAGAAACGGAGGGAGAGAGTGAGAAAGACGCAGGGAGAGAATCTATGTCTGCCTAATTAATAGAGAGGAGCGCTAAGCCTAATAAGCGCCTGCGTCTAGTGACCTAGCATTATCCTAGCGGTATAAGGGCAGTCCTAGTCAAAGCTAAGATTGATTAGGTAAAGTCTATACCAAGCGCTGCAGGGGCGTAGGATAAAAAGTTAAGCGGTATATAAAAACCGGAAGTCGATTTTGTAATAAACTATATTAAAGATTTAAGAAATAGCTATTAACAATAGAGCTTAGGGACTTCTTAGTAGCTAAGAACCTATTATTTATTATTAGAGGGGGGGTGTATACGTATATTTACAGGAGCTTCCTTTAATTACGTAATAGCTTATATATAGATTCGTTCCTATATAACATTTATATACTAAGGGCCCATTTCTGGGTCCTTTGGAGCCTATACTCTAAACCATTTTATCTATTTTAGAGACTCCCTATCTATTAACAAAAAAATTATAACTAGTATAACTAAGTTATGGCATATAAAAAAAGATAAAAAGCTGGTTTCTAAAATAATAAAGTCCTACTAAAACCGCGACTATAAGCTCTTAGACCGCTCCGTAGAAAATTTAAAGGGGGTATAGGGAGTAGTATATATATATAACTCCTAATTCCCCTACAGAGCCTCTAATTTATAAGATAATCCCTAGCTAAGCCTAATTATGCTTTCTCCTCTTTAGTATAGTTAAATCAAATAATAGCAGTTCTGGAAAGATTAGCGCATTTTTTACAACAACGATATCCGCCCTTCTTTAAGTGTCAATACCCTAGATATAATCGCCTCGCTGGCTTTTTTCGATCTCTTCTTCCTTCCTATACCTATAGGCCTAAAACACACTCCTAAACCAATTCTCTCTATATCTATAAAAAGCTCGTTTATAGACTTGGGATGCGCTAGCTACTTATAAACGTTAAAAATAAAGATGCTTATAACTTAACTGCCCACTTATAACTTAACTGCCCACTTATAACTTAACTGCCCACTTATAACTTACTCCCTAAATAGCCACTATAACTCTTAATCTGTTAACGTATATATATAGATCCTTTATTTTTTACAATTGTAGATAATTAATACTAAATCAATATTGTCTAGCTTTCCGTACTAATAGCATTTACTTTTTAGGCCATCTAACTACTTCTTTAATTGTTTATTATAGAGTTTAATTAACTGTTTCTGCTCCGCTATAATAAAGTATATAAGTATTCTTAATCTTCTAGTCTTAAAACGCTAGCCGTATATTAGCAAAAAATTTACTTCCAAAAAAAGCTCTTGGCTCTTAGTAGAGAGCCCTTTTCCATCCCCCTATCTTTCTAAGTTATAACTAATATTAGTATATTCTAAGCCGCGACTTACAGTCAAAACATAAGGCACAAATGGCGAACGTATATCGCGCTCCTAGGTTTTATATATCTACCATTCTCACTATAGATATTACACAGTAGTATTTAGTAGGCCTTAGAGGCCTTGTAGCATTATTTATTATCGGCTATCTGCTACTAACAATAATTAAATTTACTTGCATCTACGCCACATTTTATTTCCTTAAGCACTTATTTTATTTATAGATTAATCGGTATTTAAGAGGCTCTAGAAAGACAACATAATTTAATATAGTTTTAATTCTAGCATTCTTAGTAGGGAACGTTCTTTACGTCACCGTCTAAGTTAAAGATATTTCTGGGCTAATAAGACGCTCTAGGCTAATGTCTATAATAAATCTTATGCCGCTATCATTAGGAGGCCAGATAAACCTTATTACTAGCCGTTATAAAATTAGGCTTAATGCATACGCCCGGATATACTAATAGTTAGAAAGAGGAGCTATAGTTAAAGGCCTTATCTATATAGTAGCGGCTATGTCTTTACAAAAGCCTAACCTGCATATATAGTCAGATATAGCAGCGCTAATAGTAAGTTAACTTAATTTTAGAAAATAGATCTAAGCTAATAAGCAGGCTATTATCGCTATAGTTATTATACTGCTCTTTTTAGTCGCTAATATACGTTAATACGTCTACAAAATCTTCTTAAAGCTCCACTTAATACTTACGGCTATAGTTATAGCTACGATATATCTTTATAGTCCATTTAAAGAGTTATTAACATCGCCAGCAGTATATTTATTCTCGGCAATATACTTATAGATATTTATAGGCGTCCTATAATTCGGGCAAGTGCTATACCGCAACATTAAGTATAGAAAGCTACTAAATCGAGTAATAGTACAAACAATGGCTTTCAAAACACCTAATGGGAGAGAGATACCTATTTAGGATGCTGTATATATATATATATAACTATTGAGGCCTTAGAAGCCCCGAGCTGGCTAGTATATCTATCTTTATATTCTAAGAGTAAGTTATACCTCATTTACGCAGTCGCACCCCTTTTATATATCTTGGTGGTATCGCGATGCCAGGGGTAATACTATTATGGTTTTCATCATCTAAAAAAGGAGTGGATTTATAGGGAACCTATGCTTAAACGCTAACAATAGTTATAATTTTAAAATGAGAGCTGTAATCGAGGGACCGTATAAAAAGGAACTTAACCTCGAATTATATGGAACTGTCCTATTATTCGCTATAGGGATTAAAATATCAGGATAGCTTTTATATATTACATAGCTTCTAGAAGGATACTATAATTGCGAAGTAAAAACTTAAAGGATCGCTCTGTTTTGGGAACTAGACTCTAAATATAAGCTCTCTTACACTTCTATAGGGATGGCTGCTAATAACTGCTCTAAAAGTGCACGCAGCTTAGGTCGCTAACATAATAATAGATCTACTTACTAGAGACACCAATAAGGTTTATCTACTTAGATCCTAATAAGATATTTGTATTAATTGGCCACCAGATCCTTAATATTTAGCTTTTTGTCTTAGGTAACTATGTTTCCATCAAAACCAAGTAAGGAGATATTATATATTTTAGAGATCGTATTAATATTATATACGCAGTTATAAACGCTAAAAGTCTAATTAAATCTAAAATCGAGGGTCGAAAGGGTCATACAGTGGTTTCCTATAAGTTGTAACGATTAGTCTGCCGTTCAGTACCGCTAAAATATAAAAATAGTATGCATAAATAATAAAACGAGCTATAAGATCCGCGAGATTATTCGGCGCATATTGGATAAAGACATTTATTTAAAGGAACTGGACTTTCGTTTATATTCGCCTTAAGAACATAATAGGCGACTAAACAACGCGCTTAATCGTAAGAAATCAAAGGGCATTATAAGAAGTATCTAGATTTCGCTTATAAATTTAGAGGAGTTCTCTAAAGCCGTTAGGCACACTATCACAATGAGTTCTGCTAGTAATATTTTCATATTAGCGCTCGTTACTTGGTTTCTATTAACGTTTACAGTTAGATAGGTACTGGCAGTTACTTCTCTATTTACTAACATGCGTAAAGCTTTATATTCAGGTTGCTATAAGTATTTATTGCTACTTAGTAATGATTTTAAACGCCTACTATGCAAGCGTATTTCTGCTTAGAGATACGCTCGTGTTCCATTATACCAGTAATACCACTAGTCTAGTTAAAGTTTTAGTTAGTTAGTTAGCAACCCTTTCAAAATCGCAACCGGTTGGAGCTTTTTTTGGCTTGCAATTAGCTGGTTATAGAAAATCTTGCTTAACTAGTTAACTACCTAAACCAATTAAGTTAGGGTAGAGCCTTGGTGTTAAGTTTTAGGTAAGAAAGTACGCTACCTATAAGAGCTAAAGCCACCTAGTTATTGAAGCTTGCCCTCTTACTTTTAAATTTAGTTTTTAAAGGGCTAAATTAAGAGTTAGCTGTCTTTATCATGTGATTTATACGCGTCTTCTTTACGCGTCTCCCTATACGCGTCCCCCTAAACGCATCTAATCGCGTTAATTATATTAATCACGTCAGCCTTACTGCTAAAAAGAATTATATAAGAGTAATAATGACAATAAAAGCAATAAAAAAGATACCATCAAAGATGCAGTTATTGGCGATTAATTCGACTTAACACTATGCTAAGACTTACGATATTTCTAATCTTATCTGGTTTATCTGGTTTAACTAGTTAGGTAACTAGTTAGGGGCTTTATATAGGCTATTAGTTGGTTACAGAGGTTAAATTTATAACTAACCAGACCAATTACATTACTACATTATACTTATTTCGCGCTATATTCTCTAGGCTAGCAAGGTGTTTAGGTTGCTAACAGTATAAAGTGGTACTCCCTACTATCATATTTGCGAAATAACACAGCCCCACTACCTTTAGCACTCGCTTATTTAAGACTATACTATTATAGCGTCATCCTAGTATAATTTAAGAGGGAAGCTACGCTAAGCTAACTAAAACGAGATTAGATAAGGCTGTGGATTTCTAAAAAAAAATAGAGGGTTCTAGAACTGCACCACTGCATAATTACAAATACTTACTCTGCTTATAATTAAAGCCCTTAGGCTATAAAGGTTAACTATTTACTTTACAGCCCTATAGGATGCAGGCTACTCTTACTTATTACGCCACTTATAGATATATTCTAACCGTTCTACTTCTACTAGTGCACACATTTTAAGTATAGTAAAACTCTAGCTTAACTCTAGGTTCAGGAATTCTATTTATAGTAGGTCTATAATTATAAATCCGTCACTATATCTTAGAAGAGCTTTAACGCCATCTATCTCTACCTAATCCTTAAATAGTAGTAAGGGAACCCTTTTTCAAGATTAAATTGGTTCCTAAATTAGGCTCTTTCTACTTATAGAATATTTAATACAGGCATTACAATTCTGGAAACCTAAGGACCTATAATTATTAGCGGCCTATAGGAACCTCTTTTGGTCCCCTAGTTTAATATAACGTAATTACCTCTGCCTTACTGTACCACAGGCCCATTTATACTATTTTGGCAGATTTGCCTATTTAAGCGGAAATAAAGAATAAAGCTCCTCCCACGGTTCTCTAGTTCTTAGTTTATTTAGTACAATCTTATTTAAATTTATAAGAAATCCACCTAGGATATATATTAACAGTTATACTCGTCACTATATGCCTGGTCTGCTTCCACTATAATAATATCATAGCCACAATAGATAAAGTGGCCCAACCTATCCGTAAGGGGCATTAAGCGGTAATTGAGAGCGCAGCCACTAAGAACCCAGAATTAGCAGCTCTTTTAACTGGAGCAGATAGTGGTTAGAAAGCCCCTATTGTCTTTTTCTGGCGCCGATATCGCGCAGATCTGCAAAAAAGACTAGGGAAATTTATCCCCTATATCCCTAAAAGGTATAGGAACGAGTAAGGAGGGCAGGGGGAATAAAAAAGCAACTATTAAGCTGGATAAAAATCAGAGTGGCAGAGAGACTATTAAGAGTTTATAACTAGAATATAAGTATTAGTTCCCTAAATGTGACGAAATGTTTATATATAAAGCTGCAGCTTACATAAATTGATGTTGACGGTGACGGTTATAGTCGGATTTAATTAGCCTAATGTCGATTACGGCTATATTAAGAATAGATTAAGGGGTACTAGTAACTATAGAGGCTTAAAAAGGCCTTATTTCAAAAAAGAGAGTCCTTATTCTTTTCTTATAATCGACTTCCAATTAATAAGTAATTACTTTACCTAGATAGAAAAGTGGGATTATAGACTAGTCTAACAGTTAAAGCTATTGCAACCATAACGCGGGATCGGCATCTATTAATTTTATCCACTTTAACTATATGAAGATGTAGAGTATATATAAAGCAATTAACATTTAAGGGAGTAGTAAGTATAGATAATAGGTATAAGAGTTAAACTATATATAGATATCTGTGTTAGAGTCGGCTTCGGCAGAATATTCGACGATTATTTCAGTTTAATTTTACCCATTACGTAAGTTTATCTTCAATTTCCATTTGCAATTTTTGGCAATTAATAAATACCTACTAAAGGGATTTAACAACGATCCTTGCTTCTACTATAACATACATACTTCTATAATACTTTTGCCGCAGACGCCAAAGCTCTAGCGTAAGCTAACCATTCTCCCGCGTCGTCCGTTCGAGTATCTACTAAAGATTAGGAGCTGGCATCTCCTTAGATGTTTATATTTTTTTTTGTCGCTTTAGCTGCTACAAATAACTCATCTTTATAGCGGATCTCTATATTAACAATAGTGGGTATTAGAGATCCATCTAAAGTAGGCGGAAGGAGATGGATTTTTAGTCAATTATGCCTAAGCATAATTCTTAGTGTTAAGAGTTATCCACAGGTTTATGCCTTATAGTCGTAGATTCGCAGCTTTATAGCATCGTTCCGGGAATAAGAACCGTTTAATATAAATAATCGGGCCCCGCTTTTGGTCCGTGTTAAATTTAGAAATAGTAGGGTCCTAATTTATAGCTTCCGCCTTAATGCTAGGGTTATTCTTAGTCGGTAGAGCTTGCAACGCTTAAACATAGCGTAAGCTATATCTGATATACAAGGGAGATATAAAAGCTTTCTAGTAATATAGAAATAGTTAAGAACTTAAGAATCGATTAAAGCAATACTATATCTGTTTAAGGAGTTAAAAACGGGGATGCTTCGCTAAAATTAGGAGGTTTTATTACAACCTCATAGATAAGAACACTGCTTCTTCTAACTTACATACGCCTAAATATCTACCATTACTACAGAGGTATCCTTCCTGCTAAGTCCTAGTTTCGCATTAATTCTCTGGTTCCATACTAGCTGGCCTTACGCTAGATTAGTTCGCCTTCGTAAATAACCGTATCCAGCCTAACAATGCCATATTATAGAGGTTCTACTTTAATAACCTTAAATTCAACTGCCTATATACCGCAATAAGCTATAAAGCTATCTCCTTTATATACTGGCCAGAAGGCTTCTTAAAAATATAAAGTAAGAAATTTATCAAATAGTGAACTAGTAATGCCTTAAATAGTATCTATAAGAGGGCGAATAGCAATACGCTGGACCTTTAAAAAAATAAGTTAGTAGTTAGTTTTTAAGGGAGAGATAGATATACAAATCTAATATTTAAGCACGGGTAAACGGAAATATACTCATCCAGCCTAATCTGAAGATTGTATTAGATAACCTAATTTACCTTAGCGCTGCTATCCTCTAGGTTATTGTCCTCTAGTATAACTAAAAGGGTGTATTTTCCTTTTTCCCCTTTAACTAATACTATACTACCACGGCATAACTGGAGATCTCTTATAGTATTACTTAATAGGGTGATAATAGAACTGTCATTACCAAAAGTGTCGGCAACGCTGTAGAGTTCTTTCCTTAGAATTAAACCTTTATAATATAGCTTAAGCACTTACACTAAAGAATTCGGCCTCCTTTTCTCCGCTATCTTATTAGCCTGCGAGAAATATCAGACTTAAGTCGGATATAGGAAAAATTAACCTTACATTAAGAGAAGGGACCTTTTAATATCCCCTATAACGAAAATTTCCTTTAATCTACATTTTTAGTATTAATAATAGATCTAAGTAGCAAGAGGTGGGAAGTTATTAGACGTGGGTTTAGGTGCTCTTAAAAAGCCCTCTTTATTGCACCGTTAATTTAGTTAAGGTATAACCTAACTTAGCCTAATACTATTTTTAGACTTTCTTAGCTTCCAAAATGGTTACTAAATATTTTAAAAATTCAAAGGGGTCTAATAAAATAGTAGATGTTATAGCGCGGGAGTAGTAGGGAAACGCTAAGTCTCATAAGTCCTTCGCTAAGGAAATGCCTAGACGCTATACCTAAAATCGTTAAGCCATCCAACGTCACCGATCACTTCTTAAAATAGCTCAAGTTTATATAAGTTCTTAACCACTCTTGCTAAATAAAGGAAGTTCAATTTAGGCCCTATTCCTCTTGGCTATCTATAGGTCTTTTCTTATCCAGAAGGGCCATATTTCGGTTTCTTACCGGGTTCCAGTTTTTAGGCACTTAGTATATCCCCTTATAAGGATTATAGTATAATAGTGTAGTGTAATTTAAAGCCTACTATATACTCTTAGCTAGTAGCAGCACTATTTTAAATAAATAATCGTTATGTCTAATACACAGGTACTTTGTCTTTAAACTAGAATTAGTAAAAAGTTTTATAGTAATAAAAGCTGTCTCTAAAAGTTTCTTACACACCAATAATTGCATAAGCGATTTCAGTTATTTATAATAGATAATAATTAAAAGTTACTAAGTAAGGAAGCTGTGGATCTAGCTATGGAAGAAGTGCGGAATTGGCTTTAAGTGGGACAGAACAAAGGGATAAGAACATTTAAAGACAGGATTACTATGCATTTTAGTACTAAGAGACTCACGTCTTTTACACTAGAAGATAGCGTAAATCTATAGTTATTTATAATAGCCTGCAGGGGATAAAGCGGGAGAATATATATTAGGATACCTTAAATCTAGAACCTTTATTTAAAGCGGAGACCAATCTAAGCCGTGGTAATAAAAGAGGGACAGGTCTAAGCCACTAAGTACTAACTATCTCCTTAGTTCTTTACTCTATAGTAAGGTAAAAGCATATATTTAAGGGACGGTTAGCGCTCAAAATCGGCAAAACACAACTATTTACAATTGCTATCGTCTACGCAGAGCATATAGCGAGTCAGTCGGTTACCAGTTAGGCAATTACTAAGATATCACAGTAGGACTTTACCTACTTAGGAAGCACCCAGTATAATAGATTGTGCAATTTTTTGCCATATTTTCCTAATGAGTAGCGTTTATAGCTTCTACTAAACCCACCCACCTAGACTAAATCCTAAACCTTTAGTAGATTCCCCCTTAATTCCCTAGAACGCAAGCTAGTTTTACTTAGCCACTATTTCCTCACAAGTGTGTTTTTTAAGCGCCTTTTATATTAACTGGACAGCTTTATAGACCTTCTATAGTAGATTAAGCGCAGAGCACTAGTGTTTCTAATAACGTACAAGACGTTACTGTAAGAGGAAATTCTCCCTTATAAGCCTTTAAAGAGTCTCTAATTAGTCTCTTTTCTAAAATTCTTTAGCCCTTTATATTATGGACTTAATAGAGAAAGATTTATTTATAGTATAGGGTTCTGTAGTTAAAACCTTAGTTTAGTAGCTAGAATTAGCATCTATATTATAGTCTATAAGATAGGTAGGGATGCGCTTTTAACGGTTATTTAGCGGGAAACACTTTAGGTGGAGAAACCTAGGACCTAAACGTGTCCCTTTTGCTATTATTATCTATAACCCGCTTCTGGTCCCCGTTTTATAGTAGCTAATACGCGGACCAGTGGTGCTCCCAGTTATCTCCACCTTAGGTCCATTTCTAAAACATTAACTATTATTTATAAGGACGCTTCCGCCTTTCATTACTGCATTTAAGCGTGCTCTTATTATAGCAAATTTTTATATTTAGAAACACTATTAAGCCGGCCTAAGCCTTTCTCCTTAATCTGGAAGTTCAATTAACGATTTAACTAAAAAATAATAAAAAATCAGTATATTCTGCGGATGCGGTTTTACGCTAATATAGTCTAAAAAGAACTCTAGTAGGTCTATGTTAGAGGGAGAGCCGATTTACGTCCCTTGTATTATAGAAGGTATAGAGGAATATCCTTATTCTGGTGAAGAAAAGGCAACTATAGTACGTTTTTATAAGCCCAGTCAAATCCGTTTTAGAAGATCTCCCATACTATTACCAGAAACTGTAGTAATGGGAAATTCAGCTAGCAATACTGGGGAAGAGTAAAAAAGGGCGTCTACTTACGAGCCAAGTGGATTAGAGATAGTGTACTAAATATTTATTTACTTTTCGTTAGTAAATCTAAGAGTTACTTTTATATATTGCTTAGATAATGTATTAATAATAGCTCTTATAATATAAGTATAAGAACTAATAGTTTAATAGTAATCTATATAGGAGCTAATAAGTAACTCTAATTAATTGCTAGCCTCTTTTATTATATCTAAAATAATAAAGCAAGAGACCGTATTAGCACTAAACTAATACTATAGCTATATAAATAAAGATAGTAGATAAAAGCGTAGAGACTAGAAAGCCCCGCTTAGATAGGACACTAGCTTTAGTAAGAATTCTAAGGTCCGCTAGTATAGGCATTATAAACGGTCAAGCTAAAGGCATAGCAGTTACATTAAAACTAAAGGTTAAGTTAGTAATATAAGGTAAAATCGCAGTAGCGTTAGACTAAGGGGTCGCGGAGCATATAGTAGAAAATCTGCCCGTTTAATTATAATGCACCATTGAGGTCGAGTTTAAGAGAGAGAGACTTTTAGGCCCACGCGAGCTAGATATGGTGGCGAAATTGATAAGGTTAATAATACCAGAGCCTAAAAGATTACCGATCTAAATTTTGATAGTCGCCTCTATATAAGGGGACGAGATATTTATTAAGGGAAAGAGATAAAAAGAAGCTAGCGCTGGTTCAGTAGTAAACGTAGTTGTAGTTTAGGTAACCCTCCTAAGGCTTGCTTAAATTTAAGCCAGACCCAGACCAGAAAATATAAACACTTATATAATAGCGAGGAAATGCATAGCTTTGTTTATTATATAGAAATTACTAAGACTTACTTTTAGCTAATATAAGTGTAAAGGTTATCGTATATTGTAATCGCCCCTATATTTAGGCATTCTAAAAGTATAAAGAGGGCCTAGAATACGTTCTTACATAAAGCAACGAAGCAAACACCTAAGTGTAGGTAACTAATTTTAGCCAACGGAATCCGCATTCTGGCTACCTATAGAGCCTAAAAATAGGCCTTAAACTTAGGTAACTACTTTCGTTCTCTAAAGTCCCGATAATATAGAAAAAGGGGTATAAAAGGAATGATGCTTTATCAACTACAGTAATTATATCTTACGTATTTGCTCTAAAATTATCTTACTTATAGCGTTCTATTAGCTGGCCTAATATTACTATAGCTAGCTTCTCTAAAGCATGCCTCCCTAGCCGCGACTAATTAATACTAATTAAGTATAAGCCTTAAATCCTAAACGACGAAGCGGACATTTAAGTGGATAAGAGGCTCCTTCTAACCCATAGGTTCTCCTAGCTAGTAAAAGAAACTCAACAGTAAGAAGCCCGGCAAGAAGTCTAATAAGAAGTTTAAAAAGAGGAAACCGAGAGGAATCTTAAACTAAAGGTTAAGCTAGGAACTAAGCCGGGAACTATATTAGGAACTAACCTAAGAACCAAACCGGGAACTAAGCCGGCATTAGTTCCTTTATTAGTTCTATATTCTCTTTAGGAAGTAGGGATATTAGGAGTACTTTACCTTTTTATAAGGAGCGTACTTACCAAACTCCTCCGCATATAAGTGCCGTAACTAAAAGAGGCGTACCGCCACTACCTCTCTTTCCACCACCACATTTTAATCCACCACAATGGTATATAGGGCCTACTTCCGTTCCTACTACTACTGCAGCCACTGCGCCTAAGGACTTATAACAGCTACCAGAGCCTAGTAAGTCTTCTTCCTCCTTGCTAAGGCCATAGGGGAAATCCTTTAGTAAAAACGCTACTTCTTTACCTTCCTTAACTTTATAATAACCTAAAACCTAATCTTAACCACCAAGCCCTAGAGAAGCTGCCGAGCCCAATATATCTTTTACTTCGCCCCCCCTATAAGCTGGCCCTCTATAGAAGGTCTATATAAGGTAGGAAGAAGTACTAAAAGAAGATCGGAATAAGCGTCCATTATAAATTTTAGAAGATATATTAAAATAAGTGTTTTATTTAGCAGAACTAATAGGATCTAATAGTGACTTTTCCTAATACGGCTTTTGTTATCAGGTTATAAGGAATAAGGTTGAAAATAGTTAGCCCATAGATACATAAAATAGATATATGCGCTATAGCCATCCTATACACTAGAACTATAGATATCCAGTCTGTCCCAACTGGGTTACTAAACTTCAAACTTATATCCTAAATTTAAACCAGGATTTTATCGGGGATAAAATAGAATACCTTATATACCAAGCTAAGCTGACGCGGAGATCTTAAATAGCAGTCTTACCTTATAACTATAGGTTCTACTAAGACTACATCCCGCCTAGTGGCTTAGTGGCTAAGTATCTAAAGTATAGTCGTTTAGTTCTAACTTATAGATGCTAGCGTAAAGTTAGCGTATAGTCCGAATCTTTACCTAATTAGAATTAGCTAGCTGACAATAATATAGACGGAAATTAAGCTCCTCTAGGAGCTAATAATAATATAGGCGGAAATCCGCCTCCCTAAGGAGCTAATAATAATATAGGTGGAAACCAGCCTCCTTAAGGAGCTAATAATAATATAGGCGGTAATTAGCCTCCCTAAGAAGCTAATAATAATCTAGGCGGAAATCTGCCTCCCTAAAGAGCCAATAATAATCTAGGCGGAAATCCGCCTCCCTAAGGAGCCAATAATAATATAGGCGAAAATCAGCCTCCTTAAGGAGCCAATAATAATATAGGTGGAAATCCGCCTCCCTAAAGAGCTAATAATAATATAGGCGGAAATCAGCCTCCTTAAGGAGCTAATAATAATATAGGCGGAAATCAGCCTCCCTAAGGAGCTAATAATAATATAGGCGGTAACTAGCCTCTTTAAGGAGCTAATAATAACCTAGGTGGAAACTAGCTAGGCGGAAATCAGCCTCCTTAAGGAGCTAATAATAACCTAGGTGGAAACTAGCTAGGCGGAAATCAGCCTCCTTAAGGAGCTAATAATAACCTAGGCGGAAACTAGCTAGGCGGAAATCAGCCTCCGTAAGGAGCTAATAATATTCTAAGTATAGAGGTAGCTAATAGTACAAGCGGAAATTAAGCCTTAAATGGCGCAATACCAACTATTGGACCCATATTGTATCCGCGTAAAGGATGGGTTTATAATAATAGGGTTAAAAAAGAGATGGCAGGCTATAGACCATTTAATAATGGATATTAAGTACTTCTACAGACTGCCGCTCCTTAAGGAGGTTTCTTAGATTACAAATTAGTTGTATCATATCTTGTAGGAGGGGAGGTAGTAGTTAACGCTTATATAGAGGCGATATAGGATTAAGGGGAGGAGCTATTTATCTTGGCTAACGCCAGTATTGACCTCCTAAGAACTAAGGACAAAGGGTAGATATAGATTACGGGCCAAAGCGTTTTTAGACGTTATAGCACTCCTCTAGCTAGAAGATATTTAAACGCGCTAATGCAATATTTGAAGCTAGTATTTACGGACGAACTCAGAGTATATTAGTACGCCAAAAGCACGCTAAATGGCTACTATAATCGTTCCTAGGTTAAAAGTTTATTAAAAGGGCTATACACAGCATCTAGAATTCCCCCCATAAATTTTATTTCTTTAGAAACGCGGTAAAGAGCTATAAGACTAAGATATAGACGTGGGGCCTTTAGAACTACAAATATAGGAGCTACTACTAGAACTATAAATATAGGATCTACTACTAGAACTATAAACACAGGAGCTACGGGAGCTTAAGCTCCTTAGCCTACTAACAAAACTCCTCTACCTCCCTACGCTCCTCTACTAACTAGCTATACTACGCTAATAAACATAACTCCTCCGCCTCCCTACCTAACTCCCCCACTAGATAATAACCATCAACCTCCTCTATAGGCTACTAATCTAGCTATAGGAGGATCTACTATTAAAGAACGACTTTTACGTCTTAAAGCAATAATTACAGAATTACTAAATACGTAGCGTGCTTATGGCTAGGGTTCTAGGGCTACCTATAATCTGCTCTTAGACGTTACTTATTATAGACCAGCTTTTAATATAAGGGTAGATAGATAAGGGAATTTAAATTAGTATAGTTATTTTATTCAGGCTCCCTTAGTTTTCTTCGATCGTTTATTCTTCTGCGTGTTTACTTTATCTCTTATTAGGGTTCGCGCGTTTAATCTTTACTTACGGGTGCCTTTAGAACATGTTCCGTTTTGCTTACTTAGTACCTATTATCGGCGGGATCCGATTTTTATACGTAGAGAGAATTAGAATAGTTTTGTAGTTTAACTTAAAAGTAGAGGAATAAGGTCATCGCAATCCTTTTAAATCTCGTCGCTTAGTAGTGCGCGGAGATACTAAGAGAGTAGAGCCCTTAAGCCGGATCTGCGGCTTAAGCAAATATGCGACTTGTTGCATTATATCGTAGGTAATAGGATGCTAAAGCACGTTAAGAGCCCCTAAAGGATATCTAGTAGTATAGCTTACAAAATTCCCTCGCCCAGGATGGCGCTTTAGAGCTATTAGTCAGCACTAGGATCCTAAGTAATAGCCTCTAGGTAGAAAGCGTGTCAGACTTACAACCCTAGTAATTAGGCAGTTATGCAAGCCGATATAGAGATCGAGACTACATATATTACTACCAGTTAAGTAACCTCTAAGATCCGCATTTTATATTCCTTATCTCTCTTAACTATATAACAGCTAACGTCTCTAAAACGGCCGTGTAATACTGTCGGGTTTGCCATCCTATAGGCTTCAGTTACTATATAGCGGCGTAATCGTTTTGATATTCCAGGATGCCGGAACGCCCGCTAGTATATATATATCCTCTTAGTCCAATATTTTCTCGCCATTCCTACTATTACCACAGTTTTGCTATTAGTAGTCAACCTTTAATTCTTGCATTTATTAGGCACTTACTCTAGAATAGTCTAGCAATCTAAGTCTTATATCGGAAGAAGAGTGCAGGGAATTAATAGCTACTTTTACTCTTAATGCGGTAAGCTACTAATACGAAATAGAGAGAAACTTACGGGCTAATGCAGATATTTCTGGCATAGAAGGCAATACCGAAGGGGTCCTTAAATACTACTGTTAACCGCTTAATAGAGAACGTTAGTACCAAAGTCTTAGGCAAGCAAAAGTTTAAAAAAGACAATAGTGTCGCTATAGAGGACGGAATAGGGTTACTATATAATATATTTAATAGGCTTCACCAAGGTAAGTAGTTTAATAGCTAGTATAAGGATATTAGATAAACCGTCTGGCTAACGTTATAGCAGAAGGAGTTTGGCTACTTAAAGTTCGAATTTTTTCTAGCGCTTTATGGCGAGATCTCGATATAACTCTCGCTTTAATTAAATAAAGTTTTACTAGTTATATAGCAAAGGCGCTAGTAGCAGGCGAGCCAATAGTAGGTATAATGCTATACCTCCCCCCTTAATATTATAGATATAGGTCTATAATATATATAAAGGGATATATAAATACTTTAAAATTCTTAAAACATTTAATTACCACTAAAGCTACGACTATAAGCTCTTAGACCCTTAGTAGAAAATTTATTAGTTAATAAGGAGTAGTATGCATGTGCATATATTTAGAAATTAGCGCCACAAATTTCTAATAAATAAAATATCTAAACAGTAAGTCGCTCTAGACGGCTTACGTTTGCCTAATATAGTTCTTTATTAAACTGTTCCTATACTTTTAGGCTTAGCCATCTCTTTATTATACCATGTTTTAATCTTATCCAACTTCCGCCAGTTCTATACGTAAGTTAGTAGGGATAGGCCTATATATAAACTGACTATTCTAACTGTAATTTTAGCTACTACGGACCAGTGCCCTCCTTACGCAGTATAGACATTAATAAGTGTCGTAACTAAGCCAATAAACGGTTAAAATACACCAGGCCTTTATTTAACTAGTTAATACTCTCCCTTACTATAATTATAATAACTTATAGATATATCTATGAATTTAGCTAAATATAATTCTTCCGCCATTTCCACCCTATCTAAAGAGTTTCAACTATTCTAAAAAGACAGCAAACGCCAGCAAAGGGCAGAAGCGGCATATTTTTAACTATATATTATACCAATTTTCCACTTTAACTATTATTAAGACTCTTAGAATTTTAGAGAGAGGTAAATATACTAGGGAATATAATAAATCCTGCAAGTATAAGCTAGGGCTAAAATATAGCACGCATATTATCCTAGGTTGAAACTTTATTTGCTCTGACCAATATTACTATATAGGGCGTTTGCATTGTAGGTGCTTTATAGAGTATATATTCCTTATCGCGATTTAGGGCTTTTAGGTATCTAGAAATATATTAAGATTAAATATATTAGACGACTAAGGGAATGCTAACTAGTGCGCTTATTATAGATATCTAGTGGTAGCAAAGCTACTAATAAGCCTTATTTAGTGCTATAAAGGAGTTTTATGCCTATAGTTTGTAAGGGGCCTAATTCTCGGCCTTTATATCCAGACTTTAAAATAGCTAAAGAAATAAGTTTATTTATAGCCAAGGGCACTAGTTTTTAGGCACCTTATAAAAGCCTTAAGAGATAATAAATCAACTATTAGTCTAAAGCTATACCCGCTCCCCTACCCGCCTTCACTATTAATTATTTTTATTTACCACTTTTTGCTTACTAATAAGATTTATATCCCCATAGCCGCTAATATTAATTTCTTGTACCTGTTACGGACGCTTTAAGTACGATGTTACGACTACTTAGAGAAGAGTCGCAGGAAGCTAGTTGGTTAATATAGGCACGGTCCAGGATAGATCCGGTGGAACTATGTAACAAGAAATAGTAACCGAGGTCACATAGTATTAAACGTATTAACTATGTTAAACGGAAGGAACGTTACGTTTAATACAGATAACACGTACCTTATATACAAGAGAGGATTTCTTAGGAGTATAGTTGTGTATTTAAAGGACCTCAGTCCCTACCGTAGATAGTTCTCTCCTAGTAGTAAATCTTAGAATATAATTAGAGTTAATCTATTAGGCAACTACTCCACCAGTTATTATTACATTATTATTTATTCTTACCTATATACCCAGCCTAATAATAGAACCCACCGTAGTCTAAGCTATAAGGTTCCGTTACACATTCACTACTAAGGTTATGGTATTTAAACAAAGTCGAATAATATACCACTAAAAGCAGCACTAGTTATAACGGCGTTAACAGTAGCTATAACCTTAGGGCCAGGTAATACTAGTATAGACGATAGAGATTCTTAAGTGGTTACGCAAGGTTAGTTATAGGAAATAGTTAATCACTTATAAGACAATAGTAGGATACTTAAAGAATACATTAATGGAATTAAAGCAGTAAAGATTAAGTTACCTTTAATTAAACGATTCTTAGGAGAGAAGTTAAAGCTTAAGGGATTTTTTACGCAAATGCACTTTAAGGTAGTACAGGAAGGAGCGAAGTTAGCAATATTGTTAGATTAAGTAGCCTATACAGGGTTGTTCCTAACAGGGAGGGCACTTAAGTGGTTTAAGCTATATCTTACGGAAATATAGGCTAATAGCATAATAACTACTAACTAGGATATACGGTATATATTTACCAGTTAGAATGGGTTCGCAGAGTAACTAATATAGATATTTGGAGACCTAGAGGCCACAACTATAGCAGAACAAAAGCTTTAAAACTTAGTACAACATATTTTAGCAATTAAGTATACAACACAGTTTTAAACACTAGCTATATAGGTTAAGTGGAATAACAGGGCGCTTATAGCACAGTATAAATAGGGACTTAAGGCTAAAGTCTAGGACGTAATTATCCTAATAGAAGATGCGGATACTCTAAGAGAATTAATAGATTAGTTAATAAAGATTAATAATAAAATCTATTAAAGGGAATAAGCCAAACAAGGGCAAGACAGAGTTCCATAGTTATATAAGGCGCAGAGTACACAACAACAGATATAGAGTTAAAAACTATAGAATGGCGCAAAGCTAATAGACCTAAGTGGTACCAAAGAAACCTAAAGATAGGAAAAGAAACTATAAAAACCCAGAGGTTAAGGATTAAGCAATTAAAGGACCTAAAAGCAGAGGCCAAACTAAGGATCTTAGCAGCAGAAGATATTTAGGCGGACTCTATAGCAAGAAAGATGGTTTAAAGATAGGGCTTATATAAATTATAGAAAACAAGGTCATTTTGCTAGAGACTATAAAGGTGGTTAGAGTAACCATACGGTAAAGGGAACTAGGCCAGCAGACAGCATATATATATAAAGAGATAACAGTGCACTATAAGGAATAAAAGAGTATTTAATTAACAGTTTTACGTATTATTATAACAACGTATACCAAATTTATAAGGACGCTAAGTATAGCGCAAGCTATTGGCTATAGGAGCTATTATTACCTAAGTTTAAAGGAACTAATAAACCAGCTCATAGATTAGACATTAAAGATAATAAATTTAATAAAGGCGAAGCATTTACTAATAATAAGGCAATAAAGGCAGCTTACTAGAAGCATATAAACCTTAGAGAAGTTAAAATAGAAGTAGAGACTAAAACCATTACAGAATAGGGTTTAGTAATGGGTATTACAACACCATTAAATACAATTTCCATCGCTTTACAAGACGATAGAAGTAACGTTTAAAAGAAACTAAGCAAGTAGACAACTACTAGTGCTAGCTTATTACTTAGGGGTTGTTTGGTTGCAGATCGCCTCCATTTCGTAATCTGTTCAATCCGTGCGCCTTTTAGTGTCGCCCATTTTGTAATTAGTGGCGGCTACTACCGTGGCTCATTTGAATATGTAATTGAGTCGATTGTTCGGTTG
>Ga0307507_10001664_pt1 | contig 49118 bp, 13 predicted proteins | sample 7_EM_MG_FD_207223 | JGI IMG/M metagenome (GOLD analysis project Ga0307507, IMG submission 207223) | Populus trichocarpa ectomycorrhiza microbial communities from riparian zone in the Pacific Northwest, United States - 7_EM | ecosystem: Host-associated > Plants > Roots > Unclassified | place...
CAGAGCTTCGTGTAGGGCTTCGTGCAGAGCCTCGTGCAGAGCCTTAGTAGTATAGTATTGCGCTCTTTTAGCTGGCGTAATGCTAGCATATAGCTCTAGGGTTTAGCTAATATGGCGGAAAGCTGGCCCCTGGCCCAAAAAATACTTTTAGCGAAACTAAATTTCCTGCGCCACTCCCCGTTTTCCTGACGTAGATATTCTTGCGGTTAAGCTTCCTATTAAGAAAGGCCGTAATTATATCTAGGTGTTTACACTCTAGATTATATACGGCAACTAGAGCCATTAGTAACTTAAATATACTAGGGCAAACAACACCTGTAAACGTGTCGCCATAGTTAATTTCTGGGCGCTGCTTATTACCGCGCAATACCAGTCTTACTGTCCATCTAAATAAAACATTATTCTTATTAAATTCGTATATAAAGACCCACTTAATAGGTAGAGCCTTAGCTCCAGGTAAAAGTTTAATAATCTTAAATAAGATATTTATTATTTAAGACTTCTATTCCTTATCTACTGCAGCCTTCCACTCCTTTTTAAATACTAAATTTATGGCTTCCTTCTAGTTGCGTGGCTCTAGAGGTAGTCTCTTAGTTATCCTTATCTATTAAGGCTATAATAGAGCGCTTGTGAACGTATAGGCGAAGGCCAGGGTAAGGTAGGTGGCTTTTATAACCAGCTCCTTCCTTCTAGTTCTATAGAGTACACTATAGTTAAGCCATGGCTTTAACCGCGTATAAGTGTTTATTATAGGTTTAGCCTCCTTATTTAAATACTTATCCAAAATCTGCTCTAAATCTTCCTAGTAGATATCCCTTAGGGGAGTCCCTTTCTAACAGAGATATCCTCCTAGATTAGGTAGCTCTTACTAGTTAAGGCCTACCTATTCGTCGTTAATAAGGGGAGGTCAATTAGGCTGCGGTACGATATTGTAATTATTAGAGGCACCCCCCAACTAAGAGTCACCCCCTAACTGCGAGGCCTAAGAGACCTTATCTACCTCCTACAGTAACCAAGAGACCTCTAGTATGGTGTCTTTAGTAGAAAGTTCCTTAAGTAATACCTAGCAGATATTATTGTTACTACCTTCTTCTTTACTAATTAGTGTAGTAAAAACGGTTTCTAATTTATTAAAGGTAATACTGCTTAATTAAATAACTCTATTCTTATAAGGTAGATAGACTTAATATATATATAAGCCTTTATAGCCAACTAATCGTCCTTTCTAAGCTCTTATAATAAACTTATTACCTTATTACCGCTAAGGGTCTTTTTTATTAATAAGGACGTAGGCGGGACAGCCGTAGATCTTCTAGTTGGCGTATATAATTATAGAATTAGTATTACCTAGGGCGAGAGCCATTACTTAAGCGGGCGGAGCTTAATCCTTATTAACTAATATAGGCAATATATTAAGCCCGTATACGGCTACCTTGGCGACTTTAGGCCAAAGCTTTAGTAGTAATTAAGTCTTAGTTAATATTACCCTAACCCTTTCTTTAACTAGGTGGTTAGCCTTCTCTATAATTCTATTCTAGTATGCGGTATATAGGGTAGAGGCCTTAGTAAGTATACCTTCATTCTTAAAGAAATTAGTTAAGTCCTTATTAAACCACTTAGCAGCTCTATCTAATCAAAAGCAACCAATTATTATCCCTATTTAAGTCTTAATTATATATAGATGAACTACTTTAAGGTAGAGGCCGCGGAGCCTCTATTTAATATATAGTAGATCTATCTAAAGCGTATTTAGTTATTAGTAAATAGTACCTAGTACTTCTTACTATAGAGACCTTCGTATTTTAATGGCCTAACTATATCAATATACACCTTTTTAAATATGCGATTGCTGCGTCTTTAAGGGCGTCTTAATATTTACTTCTTGGCCTTTCTAAGGTAACAGTCCTTGCAGTAAAATAGCTTATCCTTAGTAACTATAATCCCCTTTATATTTCTGGCGAGGAGACGTATCTAGGTAGGAGGAAGGTGTTATAGTCTCTTATACTAAGTCTCTATAGTAGCTTTAGTAAGCACGCCTTTCTTATAGAGGCATAATTGTATAGTAGCCAGAGCTATTACAAAGGGAACCTCCGTAGGGTTGTCTACTAGTATAAATAAATTAAGTCCGTTAATATATGGGATATAGGCTATTTCTGCCCAATCTTTAATAAAGTTAATTATATTATAGAGACTGTTAAAGAAGGCGCCCTTGCCTTATAGAATACTAAGTAAGATAACATTTATAAAGAAGTTAGGACAATAATATATATTAGTAAATATAATAGTATAGGCTAAGTAATTGGTCTGGGCGACTATAAGCTTAACTAATCTAACGCTAATAGCCTCTATTAAGCCTCCTTCTGTCTAGATTTAGAGAGGCTTAATTTCCTTATACTGTATAAACTTCCTAATATTGTTGCTTATATAAATATTTAAGCAACTGTTAGCTATCTAGAAGTCCTTAATATTTGTTTTAAAGCTATAGCTGCTGGCCTAATAACCTATATAGTAAAGATCGATCTAGTTACCAAATTGGTAGCTTAAGAGGGGTAATTAGGTGTCCCCTTAGAGGTATTTAAGGCTACTCTATTACTTAAGCGCGGAGGCCGTTTCTCTCTAGGTCTCTACTATTTAGGCCTTAAATAGACGTGCTTTATCTAGCAGCCTTCCTTACTACCTAGATAACCTTACTTACACTATCCATACTTATTTAAAGCATCCTTAGTAGGGCCTTAATTGCCTAATAAGGCACTATAGCCAGCTCCACCTCTGCCTTAACCATTGCCATAATTACAGCTATTGCTACATCCTTAACTAGATTATTTGCGTACGTTACCTAGTAGCTTATTAACCAAGGCGAAGCTCTTAGGTAAGTCCTTCTATTAAGCTTTATTAGTAAGGTCAGCGATTAATTAAAGTAGTAAAATTATATATCTGTTGCGGATCTTATTATATTAGATCTGAGCCTATATAGGGAAGTGTTCGTTAACAGCGTTAATAAATTAGTAGTTAATAATCTTGTTATCTAGGGTAAGCTTTACCTACTTAACTTCTTAAACCGCTTCTTAGTAACGGCTTAAAAAAGTAGTAATTACTTAGTCTAGTTAAAAGCGGAGCTTAATAAAAGTCTCCTATATATTAGCCTTATAGATCAAGCCATAGGCCTTAAACAATTGCTTAAGGTATTTAATGTAGTCCTTTGCTGTCTGTTTATGCTTTAGGGCAGTAATAATCTCTTTGTTAATTGTACCAAGGATAACCAAATAGACTTTACTGTTGTCCTTATTGTACTATTTAAACTCCTTATTATACTTATTATAGAGCACCTTATTAGTTAAGCGAATTAAATTGTTAGTGTTTATAATAATTTAGAACCTCTTAAGGACCTTATCTTACTCCTCCTTGTTAGCATCTTTTGGTACTTAATTAATAGATATTATAGGCTTTTCTTCTTAGAGCTTTGGGTAGAAGGGTGGTCCTTCTTAAATAATATATAGAAGGCCCTTACTATATAGGTACGTGTAGAGCTGCGTCCAATATTAATGCTAATTTAAACCGTTATTCTTAAGGCGTTAAATGCCTAGATAGTCTTTACCTATAGTAATGCGTAAATTTGATAATAAGAAATAACTTTATACGCAGGTGTAGTAACCTTTAATGCGGCCTATAGTAAGGCGTTAAATATAGAACAGTAAGATATAACCTAGCATGGGTGTGGTAACCCTTAATGCAACCTATAGTAAGGTGTTAATATTCTAAACTATTAAATAGCTAAACTGTCGCAGCTTAGTAGCAACGAGTACTTATAATCTAATAAACTGAATGATATTAGAAAGAATGAATAAATCTATCAAATCTAACTATAAGGAATATAGGCCTTAATATAGGCCTATATTGGTATGGAAACCGAGGTGACTGCTACAGAGACCGACCAAAAGCGGAACAAAGGAAGTCTGCTTATGTAAACAGGAAACCCATGTGGAGGACTCTTCCTATCACGAAGTTCAAATAGATGAGTTCATTGATGAAATGGGTTGATTGATTGATGATCTTATATTGTGTCTTTTTGACCTTAATCTGACGTGTCTTCAGTGACGTGTCTTTGTGCACGTGACTCGTGCACGTAACCCACGCCTTTAGAGAATACAGATTATCTAACACACCCCCTTAGCTTTGAGCTCTTTAAGGTTAAAGCTAGCCACCTTCTCGTGTCCGTTAATAAGTTAATTGAACTGTAATCTTATCTAAATCCTTCCGTCTTGCTCTAATACTGTCCCTTAGGTTCTTTAGTTGCTTCTTCTTATCCAGCTACTCCTTAATATCCACTATCCTAATCATATTAACGAAGCTTTAAAACCTCTACTTGGGCAGGGCCTTTGTAAGTCTATTAGCAATCATCTCCTTCGTCGCTGTCTATTAAAATTGTACTCGTCTTATTGCGTATTCCTAACGTAGCCAGTATTAATAGATGTTAACGTGTTAGAGCTTTATAATTAGCTTTACCGTGTCTTCTATAATTAGTTAAAGCGTTTATATATTATCACATTTAATAATTAAGGGCTCGTTTAGGCGTAACATTATTGCTTTAAACAGCCTACTAATAAAGATAGCTTCCTTTACTGTCTGTAATAAGGCTAATAACTTGGCTTTTATACTTAACGTTATTACTATACCCTGCTTGTTTACTCTCCAGGCAATTGGCCCCCTAAATAGCTTTATAATATATCCTTATAAGCTCTTTCTGTTAACGGAGTTGTCCGCGAATAATGCATCGCTGGCATAGATAAATAATTGCGCTTTACTTCTACTATCTCTTCCGTTATCTTATCCTTTGTTGCGTATTCCTTTGTCTCTCCCTCTACTATTTGTTCTTTCCTTATCTCCTCTATAGTAGATTGCTCTGCTCCTCGTGCTATATAGGTACTAGATTACTCTGTCTACTACTTAATAGTGCTCTTGGCTTAGGTTCTAATTAAACCTTACTAGCTGTAATACTACAAAAGCAATATCCGGACGCGTTATAGTGGCTACATAAAGTATTAAACCCATTTTTCTCTAATATAGTATCATAGAAGCTGCTTCTCTTAGTAGGGACATAGGACGGACTAATAGGTCTATATTAGGGGACAAAAGCGTTAGACGGATTAATTGGTAATTAGTAGGGAGGAGTTCTAATTCTACTATAGGAGTGTTTAGAAGACGCCCTCTAAGATCTATCTTATACTGGTTAGCTATCTTTTTAATATAGGCTTTTTAGGATAGCCACAGGAGCCTTTAGCTATAATTGCGTAGTACGTAGATTCCTAGGAACCATTTTAGCTTGCCAAAGATACTTATCTGGTATTCCTTATATAGCTCCTTAATTGCTTCTTAAGCTTTCTTCTTATCTGTCTTTTAGTAGCAGAAGACAATATCGTTAACATAGAAGAAGATAACTATTCCACCTTTTAGTATAACACACGGCTCTTAAGGTACCTCTTTAAAGCCCAATTCGTTTAATAAGCTTGTGAGATTCTTCTGCTATAACAATAGTGATTATTGTAGTCCGTATAAGGCTTTTCTTAAGCGCAGTACTTTATCTTTCTTTCCTTTATTAAACCCTGGCGGTTGCTTTATGTAGACAACCTCGTTAAGATTACAATAGATAAACATATTAACTATATCTATCTGTGTCGTCTCCAGGTTAAATTTTGCGGTAATTGCTATAAGGGTTTGGAAGGTTGTACTAGCTAATATAGTAGCTCTTATAGGTAGGTCTCCTAGGGCCTATTAATTTCCACATACTACTAAGCGTGCCTTGCATTTCTAGAGAAATCCGTACTTGTCCGTCTTGTAGACGAATACCCACATTAAGCTAAGAATCTGCTGTCCCTTTGCATGCTTCTTTTCTATTTCTTAAAACAACCTTATTTAATAATAAGATTGGAGATAGGCTTATTTAGCCTCTTAGAACTAATCTTGAAGAGGATACGTATTAAGGTCCCAGATTAACTAAGGTGGTAAAGGTAGGTTCTTCCTATATAATCTAACATCGCGTGTTCTACCTGATTTCAGCTTACTGTCGTTAAGTTAACTGTTAAGGTTGAACTTCCTTCCTGCTAAGAAGGCGCCGTGATAGGCTAACGTGATCCTTTTGGCAATAAAGTCTTTAAACCTATTATCACTGGCTTTCTTGAATAAGTCTTTAACTAAGTTGTTAGACACCCCTTAAGTATTAAACGCATCTCCTGCTTAATAAGCGACGTCCTAATCAGTACCTTATACACCTAACTTTGTAGGATACTCGACGTAAAAGGCATATGGAGATTCTTTGTCTTCTTCTGTTAGAGGTAGTGTATAGTACGTATCTTTAAGAGCTCTTGCAAGCTTAAGATCTGCTAACTTATTAAAGGTTCGAACTGGCTTATCAACGTTATCGTCGTCTTCCTCTTAAATTAACGGTTTAAATATTTTTTTATCGTCTTCCAGAAGGACCTTATTCTTAGTTAGGGTATTAGGGAGTTAAATCTTTTTAATTAGCATGTCTAATTTAGCGTGTAGGTCCTTTGAGATATCCGTTCACTTGCCGTTAAAAAACGTCTTTTTATCAAAGATAACGTCCCTAGTAGAGATAATGATACCTTTATATAGGATCCAGATCCTATAGATATTAGTAGAGTTATAGCTAATAAGGTAGCTGATATAGGCTTATAGATTTAGCTTGCTTAGCCTTTTCTTCTTTAGCTAGGCATCTAACGTCATCGCGTACGCCCTATAGCTGTAGGCTTTTAGGTGCGCTAGTTGCGGCTTTCTTAACCCATTGGCTAGGAAGGTATAGAACCTCTTATATAGCGATTTCCAATTATTGCTTTCCCGTGGCGTTCGATCTTAAAGGTAGACTATATAGTTAACTATCTCGTTCTATAGGTCGTGTGGTAGATTGGCAGCAATTCTTATTACTTATACTCTCTTAATAATCACACCCCCTAAGTGTTTGGCGGTACCGTTTTAAGCTTAAGTATATGGTGCTAAAGGCTTAAATATAATCCCTTGCGTCTATAGCTATTTAAGGGTTCTCCTTTTCCCTAGCTCGTTGTCTAATCTAATAGTGTTAACTTTAAGATTATACCTTAGACAAATTTATTGGATAAAATCTTTAAGCACTTATAGTGTCTTCTTCTTCTCGCTATACGTCGTTATAAAATACGGGAAGGATCTTCCTAAGAAGGTGTTGTGGATAAGCATAACTCGTATAAATCCGGCATGCGCTTCCTTAAGGTCAGTCCAGTCAATATAGAGGTTAAGACAGGGTTTATTAATTTTCTATTTTAAGAACCTTCTTAAGACCTAACGCTTGATTTTGGCGAGACTGCAGTATTAACATTCCGTTGTCTTAGGGCCTTAAAGCTTAACTCCTAGGGTGTTAAGACCTAGATAATAAAGGCTTATAGGTCCTAGATAACCTAAACGCAAATACCATAGATACGCATTACCTTTTAAATCTAGATAAGCGTCTCTTAACAATGCTCTGCGCTTCTATTGGCGGCGTAGCAGTTAGCTTGTATTAAATGTTAATAGACCTCCTAGTCGGACGTATTTAATAGTCTGTTATCCGTGACGTTCTTCTATTTGATATAGGATTGTATTATCCTTCCAAACTAGCAGATTATTGTCTCCTTTATTATCCTAGTAGAATCCTTATTTTTAAAGTAGACGGAACAACACTAGATTTGTATTAAAGTCCGTATAAAAGGCAACGTCCTTAAGACGTAGGATTCCCTTACTCTTGTCTAGTTTTATAACCTAGATAGTGACATTGCCATAACCTAGTATAGGCACTTCTAAGCTGCTGGCGATGATATATTTGTATCTTAGAGCTTTCCTAAAATTATAAAAACAAGAGAGGTTATTAAAGATATAGAAAGTAGTTCCTAAGTTAAGAATGGTTAATAGCTTTAATAGATGGAGTTAACTAATATAATATAATTCTAGGAATATCACATTAGCTTCTCCCTTAATCTTAACTATCTCCTTTTATTATTAAGCTTTATCGACCTTTAATTTCTTAAGCTTAAGTTGTTCTACTTAGGCAGCTAGATCCTTGTCTTACTCTACCTTTATAAGCACCCTTTTTATATATATACCTACGGCTTTAAATCCCTTAGGCCTTTTGCTCTTAAATAGATACCAACAGTTAGGAAGGGTATGTCCCCTTATATTACATGCTAGGCATTTAAGGTTCTTTAACCTTTTAGAAGATATCTCTTTAGTTAAATTTATACCTGCCCTTTTTCAGCTGCGAGATAAGCTATTCCCTTTTCCTTTTTAGACTTTAGCAGCAATAGAGATACCCTCTTTAGGCTCTCCTATAAAGTCTACATTAAATGCACTCCCTCTCGCTGTTATAGGTATAGCTTTAAAAAGGTTTTGGAATGCTTCTTATAGCTCTATTACTACTTTACGGTATTCTAATAAGAGAGCCTTTTTGGTATTATTTACCTGCTTTATATATAGAATAAAATAGGTTTCGCTTATAGGTCGTATTGCATTTGCAAGGTCTATTAGCTAGATCCCATTAGTTATCTATAAAAGATCATACTTCTTTACCATCTTTATCGCATGCTCCCATTAGTTAAGCCACTAGGTAACCTTTGTCTACTTAAGCCCCTTAAGTAACTCTATATACTATAGCTGTACCTTCCTTATTATAAAGTTCTTTAAGGGCTTAGTGTCTTCTTTTAACCGAATCAGCCATTCCTTAACTATAAGAGAAGGGTTAAGTAGTAGCTTCTTCTAAATTAATACTATAGATGTAATCTAGGTGCAGATCTATTAGAGATACTCTTCCTGTTTTAGGAAGTACTTTATATCTTAGTTATAGTATCGTCTGCTATTCTTATACGCTCTCTGTTAATTCGTCAAGAGCTATATATATATAGTTGCATTCTCATTAAAATCTATGACTTTTGGAAGAAGTGGTTTTTCAAGTAGACCTTCTTAAGGTGCTTCTATAGCTGGGTCAACATGGGCCCAAATTTGCTGATCTATAAGGGCTCGGAGTTGCCATAGCCATTATTCCCAGTCTTCTGGCTTATTAAGGATGATCGTCGTCAACAAACTCAATATCAGTGGAGTCATTTTGACTAATAGGCAAAGGAGAAATTAAGATAGTATTTTATCGTTAGGATCGTCCTTATTATTAGGATCGTCCTTATTATCAGAATCATCCTTTTAACAATAAGGTAGAATTTTATAGAAACTTGTAGAATCTCGTAGAATCTCATCCTGTGATAATTAAAGTAGGATTTCTATTAGAGTCTGCGTCTTAACGATAAGGTATTAGAGTCTAATAATAAGGTAGAATTTCTTTAAATAATTAAATAATAGCTGACTAGCTTCTTAAGTTGGCGGACTGGGCTTATAACTATTACAAAGTTCAAATAGATAAGTTCATTAATGAAATAGGTTGATTAATTGATGATCTTATATCGTGTCTTTTTGACCTTGATCTTTATCTCATAAATCAGACGCTCCGCAGAAGATTTGTTCCGTGATATGGGATAACGCATAGACCCTCTAAAATGCCTGCAAACTCCTGAGCTAATTAGAATAGCGCCCTAACTCCTGCCAACTCCTGCTAACTCCTGGACTAATTAGAACAGCGCACTAATTCCAGCCCTCTGCGCACCCCTATTACCTAATAAAATCTTTAGCGGAGCGTCTGAGAGCTTATAGGCGTCGCTTTGGTGAGATTTGAATGTTTTGGATTGCGCATTTTGACTTTAACTGGCTCTATAAAGGCCCCACTAACAGTTATTAATGCTTTGTTCGATGCATTTCAATCTTAAGGTAATAGTCTTTAATTCTATACATATAAAAGCTAATTATAACGCAGTTAAAGGTATGAGATATATTGTGCAAAACCTTGACTATATTTTGGAATTGAATGTTTGTAATACTTATAAACCGTTCCTCCTATTATTATCTACACCACAACCATATCACGTCTACTTTTGTTATTAGCTAAGTTCTATAACCTCCTTCAAACTCCTGCGAACTTCTGTGAACTCCTAGGCTAATTAGATCGCTTGTATATAGGACCCTAGGGCGTGTCTGGCGTTACTCCTCTGTATATACTACCTGTTACCAATTAGAGCACAGCTAATTTGTATTCTTTTTAACTCCTGTAAACTCCCGCGAACTCCTATAAACTCCTATAAACTCCTAGGCCAATTAGATGCCTAAACAAAATTGCAATCATAGGAAGAAATGGTATAAGGGTTAGCGGAAGACGAGGGTGGGCGGGGTAGAGATTTGTCTGCGTCTAATACTATAACTAGGTTGTATTATAGCAATCAGCTTAATAGACCTAGAAGAATTGCCATCTATTATTGAGGAAGCTTGGCGTGAGGAAAATGTTCTGTTATAGATGGCCGTTCTAAAAGCATGTCTTAAGTAAATACTCCGGTATATAAACCTAGGAGGCCGCCCTTAAACCCCTTATTTTAAATAGATACGCACCTTAAGACGTCTAATATTTGGTTTTGGCGATACACTTCTTATTGCACGCATGGGTTTTGGAAAGAGTCTTATTTTTTATACTTTTTTAATCTTAATGGGTAAGATTACTATCTAGATAGTCCTATTAAGCAAGCTTGGCAACGAACAGTTGGATGATATCCGGAAGCTTAATGGTTCTAATCCGTGTCTTATTACTGCTAAGAGTAGGAGCCTAGACAAGGCCCTAATTAAAAAAGTAAAGGATGGTGTGTATATATACGTACTTCTTGGTCCTAAGCAGGCCTCGTTAAAGCCTTTTTGGGATACGTTAAAGAGCCTAGAACTATAGGCTAGGATTAGACTTGTTGTAATTAATAAGTATTATCTAGTAAAGCAATAGAAATCGTTCCGACCGATGTTTACAATATTAGGCGAGCTACGGACAATACTTCGTTAGGATGTGGTTTGGTTTGGTTGTTTTGCTATACTTAATAAGGAGGCAGAATAACTAGTTCTTAGCAACGCTGGTTTTCGCTCTATAGGTGACCGCATATACTAGACTGAGGTTATTAGGACTTCTATAGATCGCCCCAATGTCTTAATCTGCGTACTGCCGCTTGGTAAAGGTAAGGTGGATTTATGGGACGTACTATACTTCCTATTAGACGTGTGTATAGATTTAGATACCGTAGTCCCAGAGCAAATACTAAAGATAATTATCTTTATAGACGGTTGTTGGTCTGTCTAGAAAGCAGCGGCATACTTCTAAAGAGCACTCCTTGTAAAAACTTCAACCTTTATACCTAATAAACAGTATACTACTAATGCTGATGGTAAAGCTTGTTGCGTTACCAATGTGGTCTAGGTGTATACTGCATATATTTAAGAGTATAATTGTACTACTTGATATAAAGAGTTTAAGAAATCCTTATTGTCTATAAGGATTATGGTGGTAACAACCTCTCTTGGCATGGGTATTAATGTCCTGGATGTTGAATAGGTAGCGCTTTGGAAGTTTCTAATTATAAAGAGTCTTATAGATTATTGGCAGCGTCTTGGTCGCGGTGGATAGGGCTATGGTTGGACTAGCAAAGGTTACATATTTTTGCCGTATTGGGCCTTTAACACGGAAGGTGTTAATAGACCAGAAATTAAACAGCCATAGTTACAACCAGACGCACCTTAGAAGACCACTTATAGGCTATATTGGAATCAACTACTAGCTAATTAAGCAATAGCGCGTAGTTAACTAGCTAACGGCTATACGCCTAGCGACGCAAGTGACACGGAAAGTGTTTCCTCTTAGATATTAGCTTTAAGCCAGGCTCCTGCTCCTGTTAATAAAGCTATAATGACTAGATTTTGGAGCAAGGCAGAGATATCTTGTCGCGCTAGGCTATTAGCTATATGGATGGAAATAATTAATAGTATATGCCATTAAAAGGCCTTTCTAACTTACCTTGGCGAGGATTAGTTACTACCACAAGTTTAGATTACCCGCGTACTACTAGATTAATATTGCAGTTGTTGTAATCTGGTACTGCTTCTAACTCTTACTTAGGCTCTGGATATTCTATAACTAATTACTTAGCTAAGAAATGGTATGTAAGCTTACCTTGCCCTAACTCTTATTAATAAATAGGCAACTACGCGGGTAGAAGCATTATATAGTAGTATATACAAGCGCATCCCTATGCCGCCATCTGCGTATATAGATATAATATACCGCTGGTAGCTTGCGTATATGTATAAACTGGGACCAGACTTTTAGGACACGCTAACCTTTAATTGTCTCTGTGCTAAAGCTTCTCTACTTTAGACGTGGCCTTATAGAGAGGAATCTGGGCAACTATTAGTAGAGCAACTTTAGTACTTTATTGGGGAGGTTAACGATTTATATACTAAGATAAAGGATATAAGACATATAAGAAAGCAATAACAGCAGCTATAGGAGCTATAGGGCTAGCATAGTTAGGAATCTTATACTAGTGCATCCAATTACGCCGCAACTATTCGCAAAAGGGATAACACTCTTGCCACACAGGTTGCAAGACAAGAGGTGTTAAGGGCTATACAGTTGCGCGTAATTGAGACGGCCAGAGCAAATGAGCGTATGTTGTTAGATATAGCGAGAGTTAGTATACCGCCATTAACCTTATAACTAGAAGAATGGGTTAATGGAGTTATTAGTACGCTAGTATTGCTATTACTAACCATACCTGTCCCACCTGATGGTGTACCGGAAGGTATTTAGTGTGCTATAAGACAGCTTGAATAAGCTCGCACTTTAGGAGCAAATGTTGCTAGGTATAGCCCTAATAGCAGCTAGTTGAATATCCAGCAGCCAGTTGTTAATATATTAGATATGTAGAAAAGCGCTACTCCTAGTTAAAAAAGACAAAGGTAGAGGCGTAAAAATATAGAGCTAATAACCCTATTAATACGTCGGTTGCCGTTAGCAGAGAGAGATTTAAATGCTGATAAAATACTAACCTTTACACCTATTTTAAAGAGAGGGCGTGTAAGGTAAGTAACTCTAAAGGGTTTAGAGAACTTTTGTATTAATATATAGAATATATTTAATTGGTCTAGGAGTTTATAGGAGTTTATAGGAGATAGTATATTGTTTTTATTGGCCTAGGAGTTTACAGGAGTTTGTAGGAGATAGTATGTTGTTTAATTGGCCTAGGAGTTTATAGTAGTTTAAAGTAAATGTGAATTAAAATTCTAATTTCGTTTAATAATATCTTTAACCACTTTAAAATTATTCTTTGCACTTATACCTATTAACCGTCTCCCATTAAAGCTTTTAATAAAAAGCTTTTAATAAAAAGCTTTTAAAATGTCTCCTCCTGCTCTTTAGGTGCGTGCGCACCCCCTAAACGTCCTCCTTAATAAGGAGAGAATACTGCGGGCTGTGGCCCTTCTTTGTTATTACTAGCTTCGGTCTGGCAGAATCCGGATTAAAATGTGGTTAGTATTAGAACTCTAACTATTAACTATAAGATATAACTAACTGGTTTTAATAGGCGCCCTCACCCTTACCGCCGCCCTCCCCTCCTAATAGCAGTAGTAGTAGCAGCAACAGCAGCAGCAGCAGTAACAGTAACAGTAATAGTAGTACCGCTGCCGCCGCCCGCCGCCGCCGCCGCTGACGATAACGACGACGACGATGATGAGGATAAATAGTTTAGCAGTAGGGAGTTAGGAGAGGAGCCGTAAGTATTAATAACTGTATAGTATATACTTAGCTCAAATATGTTTATAGACTACTACCACTATTACTATTACCGGCCCTGGCTCCTGCTCCTGCTCCTGCTCCCGCCCTAGCCCTTACTCCCGCCCCGGCCCTCCCCCTATTGCTGGCCCTCCCGCTGCCGGCCCTTACTACCGCTGGGTTTGCCCTTGCCTAACACACTAACCCCGTCCGCCTGCCGTGGGCTTAGGCCCCCCGCGGTAAGGCAACTGCCGCGTATGCCCCTACCGCCTAAGGCAAATAGTGGTCGCAGTTGGCGGCGGGGTTAGCGGCTATAGGGCCGAATAAGTAGAGAGACTGGGGCCATATTAGCCGGATAATAGAGACGGAGTTAGGGGTGGAGTTAGTGGGTGGTAAGCAATATACTGCCTACCAAGCCTTAGGTGAGGAGTGTTGGGTATACTCTAAAAAGGGTATATAGTAGGTGAGCAGGCCTGGGGACACCTACGCTCGCTGCCAAGTAGCGGCCCATTTTGGCGGGTGCAGCCTTTTAAAGCGGAAGTGTAAGGACCCTAAGGATCCCTCGCCCCTACCTCCTGGGCTAAGGTCTTTGGCGGCATACAAGCCGTCTAGTTGTCCACCACTAGGTCCTAGCGGCAGTGGCATTGTAGTATAAGGGGGAGGGGGGGGAGGGGGGGTTGGCGTTGCTTTCTGGCACTCCAGTGAGCTAAAGTGGCGGCTTTTATAGCATATTTTTTGTGGGTAAGCTTTAATCCGGCTATATTAATCTAAGGGGTAAAACCCAGACAACGATACTGTCTGGTATAGGCTAAACTATAAGGTATCCTTCGCAGGCAAGCTTTAATCTAGCTGTATTAATCTAAGGGGTAATCCTAGACGACGGCACTGTCTAGTGCGGGCCTAACTATAAGGTATTATGGAAGCCCTGGAGTTGTCCAGTGGGTAGTATAGGTAGATGGTGGTTAAATACAGTTGCCAGGTTCTATTGTTGCCTTATATATAAAAGTTTGTATAAAAGTTTATGTAAAAGGTCGTGTAAAAGGTCGTGCAAAAGGTCGTATAAAAGGTTGTGTATAGGTTTATATATAAGTTCGTGTAGATTAGTTAGCCTAGTTAAACAGAAATATAGGCATCTAATTGGCCTAGGAGTTTGTAGGAGTTTATAGGAGTTTAAGAACTAGGTAAATTTAACCTAAGGGAGTTATTATAGGTATGCTGGTTTAGAGCATTAATAAATATAGGCATTTAATTGGTCTAGGAGTTTGCAGGAGTTTATAGGAGTTTATAGAAGTCTAGGGATTAGTTAGCTACTCCAATTCCTATAAGATTAATTGTGTTAATTATTATAAGGTTGATTGTTAGATTAATAACCCTATTTAACCTCTCCCTAACCTGGTTAGTATAATCTTCTATGTTGGCAAATCCATTAAGATTATCTGGGGTATTAGAAGGGTATAACCCCCTAAGCGTACCTAATTATTGGATGTGCTGCTAGTTAAACTGATTAACTTTATTCACTAGTACCTTAATGCCTTTTTATAAGATATTGTAAGAATTAAAAAACTTCCTACTAGCTAATTATTTAGTACTCCGCGGTTCAGCTAGATCTAAAGTAAAGAGGGTATAAGCGAGTAAAAACATATCTGGTAGTATAGCAGTAGTAGTATAAGTCCCGGGCATATGCTCGCCAAACGTAGCCTTTACTCTCTTACGTAACGCTTTAACCTAAGTATTAGATAGATATACTCGGTTAAATATAATATCTATATTATGGGTTGAGTTCTTGTAACACTTTATCTCAATCTTATAGCTACCGTTAAGATGCTTAAGCCCGAGGTTAATTGCTTTGTGTGTAGTAACCCTACTAGGCCAGTTAATAAGCCTAGAGGATAGTATTGCATGCTGTAATTTAGGAGTGTTTACTAAGGAGAGATTCTATTAATAGAATAATATCTCGCGGCTATAGTTAAGCTGGGACGCGCCAAAAAAGTAGATAATAAGAGGGTTAACAAAGTGCCTTAGCATGCCTATATTAGCATATTTAACAGTATGCTGAATAGTTAGAAATAGCTTAACCTCCTAAAGTATATGACACATTGTCCGGAATTTAATATTGTTATGCGGTTGCTTATTAGAGCTATTGCCATTCCACGCATCTAATGTAAAGGTAGCTAGACGGATATCTTTAATAAGTTTTAAAAATTGATCTAGTGTAAGAGAACTAATAGCATTAGTAACGTGGTCTATTTACTTAAAGAAGTCTCTGCTAGAGGTAATAAGGTAGCCCTTATGTCGCGTTGCTGTATAGAATAATGCAACTATATATGCCGTGAAGCCCTGCGCAATAATTAGTTCTATTAGGTGATATTTAGCGTTCTCCTAACTACACTGACTGCGACCCTATATAGTAGTATTAGCTTGTAAGCAATGATGAGCCTCCTCTTTAGAAATAATAGGTGCCCAATACGTATAGATAATAGTATTTAGTAAGTTTATCTAGATATGGAGCTATATAGGTATACCAAGAAGCTAATCCTGTTGGTTGTATAGTTGGCAAGCCTAGGTTTACTTGTTTTTAACAGCCCTAATACAGATTACCGTAAGTTGGTCTTTATGGACAAGCCAGAGTTAATTATAGAAGTTGTTACGGATAGCTCTAGCTTTAGTAGGATCTTCTAGTGTATATAGACTAAGCTGGTCTAGAAATATACTTTTATAGACGCTATATATACCTTTAATAGTACCCTTGTCCTTAAATATAGCGCTAAATTGCTAGAACATAGTCTTATTTATAGGAAGGCAATGCATACTTGGCATTTTAGGATAGCGATCACTATCTTTAAATACAGTATTAACGCCATCTGTATAAATTCTCTTAAGTGTATCTAATATAAGGCTTTGTATAATATTTACCCTAATCCCGTTGTCTTTACCAGATATATTAGGGGCATTTAGTATATTTTTAAGCCTAAGTGGTATTGTTGGATTGTGTATACCTTGATGTAAACCCAAAGGTGGTAGCTTAGGGCAAAGAACAATAGCCGCTATTGTTATTACCTGTATTATAGCTGTATGGCCCATAACCTCGTCACGTTTTTTGTCCTTAAAATTAATATTATTATAGATAATTACTGCCTGCTTACTAAACGCTTAATACTGGAGCTGTCTTTAAGGAAGTTAGCTAATTGGCCTAGGAGTTTATAGGAGTTTATAGGAGTTGGGTATGGTACCTCTGCCTCCTTAGCAACTTTAACCATTAACTAATTAGCCTGATGATAACCATAATATATTCCAAGCCCTAATAGAGTCTTAATTACTCGCCGCTTTATGCTAGAGCCTATTAAATAGATATTTAGTATTAAAGAGAGGAAGCTAGATCGCTTTTTAGCCCAAGAATAATATACTATACTAGTAATAGCAAACAATCGCCTAGATAACGCATTAGACTAAGGTGTAGCGTTATAACTAGCTTAGTAGGCGCGCTAATTGCTTATAAGCTTTAAAAGAATAGTATGCTATATTAGAGCAACCTCTTGGATAATTCTAAAGGCTAGCTTAAAGTCTAGTGTCTCTAGGTCTGTAGTATGATTAAATTAACCAAAGTAGGGCTAATGGATAAGATTATTAAGCTCTATAGCAAAAGAATCTGCTAGAGAAGGACGCTAGCAGATATCCCTTATGTGTGGATTGTCCATAGCACGCATTAGTACACGCTGTCGCTGTTATAGTTGGGTATATTGGAGGTGCTAAATTGTAACCACTTTGCCCTTTTCTGCCCTAGCCTAAGCAAGTATAAAGGTTTAAAAACTCCATTAAATATAGCGGAGTGTATTAGCCACCTATTGTAGCTTAAATTGTGTAGACTGCCGTTTCCTAGAGCTTATATTATATTAACCATAAGTAGGAGAAGGTTTATTAGAGGAAGGCTAAAGAGCCTTAATAGCGTTGCTATTAAGCTCATTATTAAGGTAATCTATATTGCTGTTAGAATATTTATTTGGGTGTCTGTTAGGGTGTTCGTTAGGAGGTAAAAGAGGGCTAAGAGGGGCGCTAGATAAAGGACTTTGCGAATTATTAGGTAGGGGCATATGTATTAGGCTGGCAACATCTATTGTTTCTTAATTAGATAGAGTAAATAAATAGCTTTTAATTAATTCCGATTGCAAATATTTTAGAGTTGATTTGGGGTATAAGATATAGCGTTGTAATAGAAAAGTTGTCGCCTAATAAGAAATAATAAGTTCTTATATAAAGGGCGCCTATAAGCTCTTAGACCCTTGGGGAGAAATTCTTTTTAGTGTGATCTGATTGGTCTAGGAGTTTGCAGGAGTTTATAGGACTAGGGTAAGGTGATCTTATTGGCTTAGGAGTTTGCAGGACTCCACAAGCGCAGCACTAGCCCTTAGCGCTACGCCGTGGCGCAATTTCTTCCCGGGGGTCTGATTTATGAGATAACTTGATCTGACGTGTCTTTAGTGACGTGTCTTCGTGCACGTGACTCGTGCACGTGACCCACGCCTTTAGAGAATACAGATTATCTAACACTTCCAGAGCCATCGCACCGCGTCTTCACAACTCCTCACCCCACTTCTCGAAAATGCTGCTACCGCCGAAGACCCCGCACGTATCATTAACATCGGCAGCATAGATGGCCTACGTGTTCCTTCACTCGAGACCTTCGCCTATAGCGCCTCCAAGGCAGGCCTGCACCATTTGTCCCGAGTGCTCGCGAATCACCTTGGACGGCGGCATATTACTTCGAATACCCTAGCATGTGGTCCGTTTAAGAGCAAGATGATGGCTGCAACGCTGAAGAAGTTCAGGGACGCCATCGAAGGTCAGACGACACTAGGCAGGATAGGTACGCCTCAGGATGTCGCTGGGGCATGTCTATTCTTAGGCAGTAGGGCAGGGGCGTGGGTAAATAGAGCAACAATTGCGCTGGATGGAGGATCGGCCATCTCAGCTAAATTATAAAATAAATGCACACCTGGGTTTAATAAAACTAGTCTTCCCATTACTCAAAAACTGTTTAAATACGAAAAGAGAGGAAGGAAACTCGTAAGCTCCCAATATTTCGCGTCTTAGGCCATGTTCGATAACTTTTTTTAGCCAGGTCGACTCTACCAGGTAGGCGCTCTAAAAAAGCCACCTGGGGCCACCTGGGTCCACCTGGTGCATACTGTTCGTTCGACGCCCCAGGTGGATTTTGGGCAGATTGGCCGTCTTGGCAGCTGAAAAGGAGGTTTCACCTGGCCAGGTGGAGGCGTTCGCGCCAGCCGCGATTGCGCTCCCAAATCTAGTATAGCGGCGAGTTTTGTCAGCAATTCAAGCCACCTGGGCAGTCCACCTGGGCGAATTCCACCAGGACCTACCGTTTTAGGCCATGTTCGATAACTCGTTTTGGCCAGGTCGGCTCCACCAGGTGGGCGCAGCCAGGTCGATACTTTTACGGCCTACCTGGGCGCAATCTGCAGGGTGTAAGCGCCTCTTCTAGACGCCAAAGCAGGGGGGGTTCCCACCTGGTAGGAGGCGTTCGTTTGGTAGGCGATTCGCCAGAAAGGAGCCGTCGCCAGACAGGAAGGGCGGTGAGGATGATGGTTATGTAATCCGCGCAGGGCATTGAAAAGGCCTATGTAGAACGAACAGTTAGAGCCTTATTAATATATCAACTAATTTATAATATCTACTTACTGCTTTTGATAGCCGATGATGATATACCCATAGAGGGCAGCCCTGCCGATACTGCTGATGTTACTGCCTCTACCTATGCCTCTACCCATGCCTTTGCCAGTATCCCTCCACTAAATATATCCAGTATGAGGTCCTTCGAAGCAGCCACCACCTCCACCAAACCCGCACTAGCGCCTATATTGGTATCTGCGACGACCTCTTTAAGGAAGCGGCCAAGGAGGATAACGGTAGCAATAACTCTTGTGGCTGATGAGTAGGATAAGGATTAGGATACTAGCAAGCCGGCTGCTAAAAGGACTTGGAGGAAGAAGACTATATAGGAAGGCGAAGTTGTTAATAAGTAGGCTCGATTTTTATGGCTTCTAGCCTTAAATGAAGCCTTCTTGGACTTCCTGAGGTTATTAATAACCTAGGGCAAGGAAACGAATGGGGCTACCTTTAAAGCTACCGACTATGCCGACGTTATTAGCTTTATTAGCTTGAAATTAGGCTAGGTTCTTACTATAGAGCAGCTAACAAATAAGTATGATTACTGGAAGACGTGCTGGCGTGAATGGGAGGCTTATATAAAGGCGTGTTCTGGCTGGGGGGTGTATAAGGTTACTGGTCTTCTATATACTAATAAACCTGGAGTAATGGACGGCTATTTTAATTAGCATATTAAAAGGAGACCTTTTAGGAAGAAGTACCTACCTTATTTTAAACAGCTAAAGGAGCTTCTTAAGGGCAAGATAGCCAGCGGTGAATACGCCGCGTTAATTAATAACGCGCTTAATAAGAGTTCGGCTTAGAATAATTAGGAAGATAATAATATTAGCTTGTCTGATGCAGACATAGAGTATAAGAAGGAAAATAAGGACACTAAGTATTTAAATACTTTACTCTAAATAATTGAATGGAGTCCATCTAGTGCACTAATAGAAGGCTGGAGTGTTACTCCCTTACCTGCTTCCTTATCTAAGCTTTTAACACCCTCGCGTTCCCTATTAGTACTTAGTGTAGCGTTGTCTCTGGTGGGCCAGTCACTATTACCAGCTATAGGAAAGAAGCCTTAAAATACTTAGAAAGCAAAGGACCTTAATATGGTATGGCGGTCAACGAAGAACGCAGCTAAAGCTGCTAATTAAGGCCATTTATTGAAGACGGTAAAAGGGTTGGAGGCTTTAAGCGAGAGTATTAGTGAAGTAATGGCGGCTTTTAGTGCTTTAGAGACGACGCTGTTAGCGTTAAAAAGCTCGCCAATAAAGAGGGCTGTATGTAGCTTTATTAAGGACTTTGGGCACCTTACTGCTGCTAATTAGCAGCTTGTCCTAAAAGCGTTTAAAGTGGAAAGCAGGACCTATATCTTTAATTCTCTTAGCGGCGACGCTTGAAATGGGTATGTAGATTAACTAATAGTTAATATGCGGTCAAAGCCTATGTATATTAAGCAGCTAGTATTAGTTAACAAAGTGGTGGAGGTTAATGGTGAAGTAGAGGCTTAATTAAGTTAGGAAATTGGCTTAATTAGATAAGAAAGCTAGTAATGTAATTAAGCTATAATCAAATCATCTATTACGACTTTTTTATAAGTGGTGTTGCACGTTATTTTACTGCTCTAGATGCTCTGTCTATAGATTAATTATTTTTACTGCTTACTACTTTAAAAACTTGCACCTCTATTTATATTACTTCCTTATTAAATATCAACGCCTTTTGTATCTAGAATCTCTAGATACTGCTTCTATATTACCTCCGCTATATCCTCCTGCCGTTAACTTATTCCGCGCTTATCTATTCCATATGGAATTACGAATTTATTGGTATCTGCATCCTCCTTACTTATATAGCCAGAGTCCTCCTCATTTGGGTCCTAGCCGTTTATATTCATAAAGTTATGAATCGCTGTTAATGCCTATATAATCTTAATCTGAGTCTTTAAACTGTAGCCTTTGCGGCCCTTATTAAGTATAGGGAAGCGGGCCTTTAAGACACCAAATGCTTGTTCAATTATATTCCTTAAGGAAGTATGGCGTAAGTTAAACAGCTCCTTTTTATCCTTTGGCCTCTTATTTGCTTTTACCTATTCCTTTAAATGGTATTGCACCTTCTGATATAGAATAAGCACTATAGGATCATCCGCAGCGTAGCTAGCGTCTGCTAAGTAATAGCGACCTAGAGGTGTATAAAAGCCACTATCCTTTGTAAAAGCGAACACGTAACTGTTGTGTGCAGAGCCTTCCCATCCTAGTATAATTGACACGAAGTTTATATTAAAATCGTATGCTGTAAATACATTCTGCGAGATCCAGCCTTTCCTATTATGCTATGCTGGTTGCTGAGCTTTAGGAACTGATATTGGTATATATAAGCTGTTAAGCGCGCCAATACAATCTGTAAAAAAGGGCCATATCTTATTATCAGATTGTACCCGTTTGGGAGTTTGATTGGGCGGCAGCTTAATGATATCCTTATGCAGCTTATATAGAGCGTTAAGAACCTTATAGAAGGCGCTAATAGAGGTTAGTTATAGCGTCTTATTACCCACTAAATATCACCTACTAATAGGCTTACTGTAGATGTTAAGTGCTGAAACTCCTACGCCACGAACCTTCTAGTCAACCCACCCCTATATCTAGCCATAAACATTATCAGCTTCTGCTCCGCTGATACACCTTTCTGCGCATGTAATTCGTAGCCATTGACGAGCCGATTGAGGAGCAATTTGAACATTTGTTGATTAAGGCGTGTTAACGTTTTGAGCGCCTGTGGAGGACTGTATAACAGCTCTATTGTTCTTGCCTTACCGTGAAGAGGATTAACAAGTTGCTGGCGCCTGCTATTTGATGCTGGAAGGTTCTTCACACATTTGATAAGCACATAAAGCAGCGATATTATTGCTAGAACGCCTGTTGATACTGTGGCTAATATATGAGGCTTTATAGTTGACGTTGAATTAGATTACGTGATGGGGAGAATGGATTAAAAATATCACGAAGGATGGCAAAATTGATTAACCAGGTCGTCAGCGTCCCACCAGGACCCCCCCTTTAATTAAAGGGGGGATCCTGGTGGAACACCGACACGACCAGGTCGATCGATTCTGCCCATTTTTGACCCATTCTCACCATCACGTGATCCAATTCGACGCCAACCATGAAGCCTTATATATTATTAGCCACAGTATCAACAGGCCCTGGGCGGATTACATAACTATTAGCCTTATCTGGCGACGCTCCTTTCTGGCGAATCGCCTGTCGAACGAATGCCTTCCACTAGGTGGAAAGCACCCCTGCTTTGGCGTCTAGAAGAGGCGCTTACATCCTGAAGATTGCGCCCAGGTGGGCCTTAAAATCGTCGACTTGGCTGCGCCCACCTGGTGGAGTTGACCTGGCCAAAAAAAGGTATCGAACATGGCCTTAACCAGAGACTTCGGGCACGTGATTTTTAGATAGGCCTGTAGCTACAGGCAAGCGCCTTAATTACTCTACCAATTATATATATATATATTCGTGGCCTACGTGGTGCTATATAGCTTCAAATTCGATGCTAAGACTGCGCGTTGTGTTGGATCTGGTAATTGTATTGGACCTAGGAGGGCCAAGCCCCCTGGGCTTGGCCTGACTTGGGGGGCGGATAAGGGATAGCAGCGCTTACCTCTTTTCCAATATTTTAAGAATAAGGGCACGTTCGATAACTTTTTTTGGCCAGGTCGACTCCACCAGGTGGGCGCAGCCAGGTCGATACTTTTAAGGCCTACCTGGGCGCAATCTGCAGGGTGTAAGCGCCTCTTCTAGACGCCAAAGCAGGGTGCTTTCCACCTGGTAGAAGGCGTCGTTCGGTAGGCGATTCGCCAGAAAGGAGCGCGCTCGTAGATGCTATAGCTAATATATAAGGCTTCGTAGTTAATGTTAATCAGATCACATGATGGTGAGGTTAAAAATATCGTGAAGGAGGGCAGAATTGATCGACCTGGTCGTGTCGGGGTTCCACAAGTACTCCCCTTCAAAACGGTAGGTACTTATGGAATTTGCCCAGGTGGACTGCCCAAGTGGCCTAAATTGCTGACAAAACTCGCTGCTACAGTATACTAGATTTGGGAGCGTAGTCGCGGTTAACGCGCCTCCACCTGGCCAGGTCAGACCTCCGTTTCAGCTGCCAAGATGGCCAATCTGCCCAAAATCCACCTGGGGTGTCGAACGGACAGCATCCAGGTGGATATCGATATTGGTGGCCCATTCGCGACCAGGTCGGCCCAGGTGGACCCAGGTGGCTTTTTTAGAGCACCCACCTGGTGGAGTCCACCTGGCCAAAAAAAGGTATCGAACGTACCCTAAAGGCAGACTGGCAAGGCAGAATGGCAAGACAGACCGGCAAGAAAGTGGTCCGATATATAAGCGCCCACTTTGACCACTCCTGTGATTGCACAAGGTTGTGGCTGAGTGGATCTGATTCAAGTTTAAATCTAGCTACGTTGACTTGGAATTAAAACTCTGGTATCGTCAAACAGCCCATTCACTTTCAACTCAAGTAAAACAATGCTCGAAGAAATAAAGATAGCAAAATGAACAATGGACGCGATCAGCTTCGTTGCCTCCGTGGCCCAGCTCGCCGGCGCTGGTCTGACCATATCCAAAGCCCTCTACGAATACGCCTCAAGCGTCTCTAATGCACCGAAGAAGCTAAATGATCTTGCTCGAGATATCCAATTAACATCATCAGTCCTAAGTCATCTTAGCGAAGTCTTCGCCGAAGCGACCATGCGCGCCTTTGTACGGCCGGGCGCCCTGCACACTGCTAAGGATGCCATTGCTGGTTGCTCCGAGATTTTCGGAGAGATGGAGAGCTTAATCAAAGAGGGGAAAGGGAGCTTTGGGAAATTTATTTTGCCCTTCAAGGAGTCCAAGATCCAGCTTTTGAATGCGAGGCTGGCAAGTTTGAAGAGTACTCTGCAGTTGCTGCTACAGGTGCTTCAATATGCCTCCAGCGTCAACATGTAAGTGCAAGAGTGTTATGAGGGGAACAGTGCGGACGCTGACGATGAAAAGAGATCCCGGTGTTAGTCAAGTCAGTTTGACCGGCTCATGGGTCATGTCGCAGTTCAAAACTCTTATCGATGAGAGGGAGGAGGCGAGGCGCAATTACGAGCAGTTGAAAGTTGAGATTGGCTCGATTAAGAGTGCCTTTTCTGAGCCGTTGAATGAGTCTTCGACCAAAGCTGAATTGAACCCATCCGAAGAGGCTGAAGGAGACATTATGAAAATATCCTCCGCGCAGCCTCATCAACATGGAATCAAACCCTACAAATCCGAGAGTCAAAACTCGCCGGTGCATGCCTCAGCATCTACAGCGTCAGCACCAGCAGTAGCAGCACCTAACAGTTCCACCAAACAAAACGAACCAAATCTTACGCCAATAAATCCTGAGAAGCCCTCTACCAACCACCACCACACCTCCAAAAGCGGCTCTGCCAAGGAAGTCGCCAAGATAATCCTCCTGGGTTTCGGTGCCGTACTATGCTGCCCCTGCCTGCCCATCTACATGTACGTCTACGTCAGGCGATCGCGCCAGAAGGCATCGGAAGTATTCGCATCCAACAGTGTGGATTCCCAACCCCAGCGTCTATCGCACTATTTGAGGCCAGACTCCCTCGGCCCAAGCCCCATATACGAGATGCCCTCCGAGATGCCCTCGCTTGCGAATGTGACAGCAGCTGAACAGGCGCCGTATTCGTATCGGCCGGCATATAATGCCTACCAGAATCTCGACACTTATGGACCCGAGGGAGTATTCGAGTTGTCCAGCCGCCCCAAGTTGCCTGCTCCAGCACCACTGAGCAGCTCATACCTTGCGGAGGTGGATAGGGGTAGGTATTAAAGCTATAGTAGAAGCAGTGGTAGTGTCAAGGTCTTGTATTGCCAAGGCAAGCTAAGGTCAATTCAAGGTAACAAGTAGTATACTATAGATAACGGGCGAATCGCTGACCTCACCTTAAGGTTAGGTCATCTCTTCTATTATTTATCTACTGTAAAGCGTCCCTAATAAGCCGAACTACTGTAAACGGAACGGTTCGCCAACATATAAATGCTAGGGAGGACCTGGAATCTCATGAAGGTGGTAATCAATAATGTAACCGACTACCGGTACCATGACACTACTCCGTATCACCTGCGTCTCACCTACGTGTCACCCTTTTTCAGTTACGCATTAGTCTCCCCTTTTGTTTTATTGTATGCCCCTTCCTTGTGTATATATAGACACTTTAGAGCTACATTTACAATCAAGGCGTTCATTCAATTCTCCCACACTGCAAAGCTTACAAATAATAACACATAAGGAGCGGAGCGACGCAGTCGCGATGACGAGTATATAAAGAAGCTGAATAGTACTGTATGGAGTGGTGCGTAGGTATCTAAGTTCGAGTACAAGCACAAGAGATAAGAGAATATATATATAGCATACTTGGCAGCCTAATAAGCAGCCTAATAAAAAGCCTAAAAACCGAGCTGTGCTAGTTTCCCTCTTTATACTACCCTTCTTTACCTTATCCCTTGCATTGATAGTGTACTTAGAGATGTGACCCGTGCACGCGATCGAAGAACATTAACAGACCTGCGGAGGATAAATTATCCTATCCGGTCGGGCGGATAATAATCCTATCCGAGGATAGCCCGGATATCGGATAATATCCGGATAATATCTGGATATCCGCAAATTTTTAACTATCCCTTTCCTAGTATATTTCGTCCTACTATTATTAATAAGGGCTGACCAATAGAATTAATAGGAAAGACTCTGTGACTATACAAGTACTTTTAATTCTGGTGTTCGCGTATATTCTAACTCTTATGTTACTAGGGGAAGGGATAAACTAAACCTTTACCCCCTATTATACGACGCTATAAATAAATAATATGCGGAACGTTGATCCCCCAACGTAAATTTTGACCCGAGTTTATAAGTAATAAGCCAATCAATTTTAGAGCTTTATTATATAGACTTTAATTAATATATATAGAGATAAGGTTTTCTAGGGGGAGACCCCCTAGGACCCCTCTATATAGAGCTTTTGCTTAATTTAGAAGTAGTAGTAAGACTAAGGTGCCTTGGTTACTGCTAGGTAAGGATCTACTACAGTGACTAAGGCGCCCTACTTAAGCTAGGCTTAAGGATTATATTGGTCATGAATCTAGTATATATTTGGACTGCAGAGCTTTAATACAGAGCCCTCTACGTAGGATCTGATATAGTAGATTATAATTCCAATTTAAAGCTTTATATACTAAATATTTGTAATGCCTAATAACTAAATCGCCGTATAGCTGGAATTAAAGTAAGTCTACTACCCTAACTCGATTAAATACGCGTGTAGAAAGAGATATAACTGTATATAGAGACGTCTGACATGATCAAGTAACCACATTATTACCCACCCAGTTCGGACGTACGACGACGCAATGGCTCGGCGACGACGCGATGGCTCGGCGACGACGCAATAGCTCGGCGCCGAGTAATGGGAGGGGGGAGGAGGGGGAGGAGATTAGGGGTGGCTCGGCCACTGTAAGAAGGTTGTAATATTGGTGTGGTATTAAACTTTAAAAATCGTGTCCTAGGAGCTTGATTGACGACCCCTATATAAAACATTAACAATGTTTAATTGTAGAGCTTTAAACCGGCAGATCTCCTAGGAATGCCTATTATAAGTAGCTCCAAGTGCGAAATCTAGAATATTTAGTAGTGGTGTGAGTATGGGACGGGGGTATATATTTGCATTCCTAAATGTCGTCACATGATATAATTTTTGGGTGACAAAAACCGCCGTTAATACTGCTTAACTAATACCTACCGGAGGTTCCTCCGTCCTTTTTGTCTCCTCTCTCACCCGTCTCCTCGTCCAATGCTGTCCATATCGCCATGTCGACTAATAGATCCCTCAGTGGAGACTAGGGAGGGGTATTAGAGCGCCTCTAGCTCTTATAAGGAAGAAGAAAGAAGAAGAGAGGAAGGTGTAGAGAAGGGAGTATTTATAGACGGGAGGAGGCCTGCAAACGGGAGATTAGGCAGCCATAATATAGACATTAATATTGCTCGACTAATACCTACTGGACGCCCCTCCGTCCTTTCTATCTCCTCTCTCACCTGTCTCCTCGTTAGATGCTGTCCATATTGCCACGTCGACTAATAGATCCCTTAGTGGGGACTAGGGAGGGGTATTAGAGTACCTCTAGCTCTTATAAGGAAGAAGAAAGAAGAAGAGAGGAAAGTATAGAAGAGGGAGTATTTATAGACGGGAGGAGGCCTGCGAACGGGAGATTAGGCAGCCATAATATAGATATTAACGTTGCTTAACTAATACCTACTAGACGCCCCTCTGTCCTTCCTATCTCCTCTCTTACCTGTCTCCTCGTTAGATGCTGTCCATATTGCCACGTCGACCAATAGATCCCTTAGTAGGGACTGGGGAGGAGTATTAGAGCACCTCTAGCTCTTATAAGGAAGAAGAAAAGAAGAGAGGAAGGTATAGAGGGAGTATTTATAGACGGGAGGAGGCCTATAAGCACAGGAGATTAGGCAGCCATAATATAGCCAGTGATGTTGCTTGACTGATATATACTAAAGGCTCCTCCGTCCTTCCTGTCCTCTCTCGCCCGTCTTGTCGTTTGATGCTGTCCATATTGCCACGTCAACCAATAGATCCCTTAGTGGGGACTAGGGAGGGGTATTAGAGCACCTCTAGCTCTTATAAGGAAGAAGAAAGAAGAAAAGAGGAAGGTATAGAGAAGGGAGTATTTATAGACGGGAGGAGGCCCTGCGAGCACGTGATTTGGTAAGTACTAATAGCATAAGATTCTCGTACAAGATGGGCTTAATTGCTTACTAAAATATAGGGTGTCTCTGTCACTGCAGTAGCTACTATAGTGGTAGAGACGCCTTAAATATTTAATGTAACCAACTACTGAGGCTGTTGATAAGTGAAAGGTAGGCTACCGATATGGTACAAACGATGTAGTTATTAATATCGTTTATAGCCTATTTTTGCTTCTAGTGTACGCGTAAATCGTCCTTATATTTAGCGTAGAGCTAGTTATAGGTAGTAAGCTAGTTTAGGTCTAGCTTTGCTATTAATATAGCCGTAGGTAGTATGTCCCTTAGTATAGGCCGACTTAGTAGTTCTAGCTTTAGAAGATTATCTTTCTTCTTAAATAGGTCGATATACTGCTATACCTTGTTAGTTTTAGCTGTGTCTTAGATAATAAAGAACCATTAAATCCAATCAGATAGCTTATTAAGGATAAGGTTAATTTTTAATTTAATAGAGGTTATTATTTTTAGAATTTAATAGGTTAAAAAGGGTCCAGGTTAGGGTCTAGCTAGTATCTTAACAGAACCTTATTTAGACATTCCGAACTTTTAATTTAATTTGTTAGTTTAGATTACCAAAATCCAAAATTTTGTTATAGGGAGCGTGATTAATAACCCCTACTAACAGCTCTAACCACGTCTAATTTTTGATTTGTAAATCGGCAGATCTATAGGTAATAGTTATTATAAGCAGCTCTAGGTGCAGTATATATAAAATCTTAACTATAGTGTAGAGAAGTTGTGGCTGCTAATATACGGTCCCAAGTATTCTTAGAGGTTACGTAACTTCTTATATAAGCGACATTTCCGCCCTTTAAAAAAATTGAAAAATTCCAAAAATCGATTAACGCTATAGATAGCAGTAATATTAATCTAGTAGTACTACCAATTCTCCCTGTATACTATTATATGTATATATAACAGCTCTAGAAGCGGTAAGAAGGTAGGACAAATAGGGGGGTTAAAATTTAGAAAATTGGATTTCGCGGTTAAGTTATTTAAAAGTTAGGAAACTAAGACAAATGCCTTATTCTCCGCTTACCTCTAAGCCAGTATATAATTTCCTAATTAGGAAAAGTCGTTTATAAGTAGTTACTACTACCTCTATACAAAATCTTCTTGTTGTGCCTCTTTAGTCTTACTTGTAGATAACTGAAATCGTTCTATATTAAACCTACATTTGAATATAAGCCCTAAAAGCTTCTTGACTTATAAGATTGCTATATAGGTTAGCCTAGCTGTCTTATCCTTTTCCTTAACATCTAGAACTACTTAGTTAAGTATTAGGCCCTAGCTTTTATGTATAGTAAGAGCAAAAGCTAGAGTAATTAGAAATTAACGCTATAAGCAAGAGCCTCTTATACCCTCCTATTTACAAAGTATAGAAAATATAGGGATGACCTTCTTATTATCCTGCTAAGTAAATAGGGTAGGTCTATTATACCTATTTACCGCAACTAGTAGTGACTAAGGCTGATTCTTTTTAATATCCGCGTGTTCCTTCTATACAATATCTTTAACTATACTGGTAGTACCGTTTACTAAGCCTAGTTTAACATAGATATTTTATATTAGTATTACTTTCGCGCCAATATATAGGACTAGACTCTCTATAGTATCGCACTAATTAGGAGTAACTTTCCGCATACCTACACCAGTGTTAACTAACTTAATAGCCACCACTAGCTATAAAAGGTCGCGAAGCTAAGTAGTATTATACTTACCTACAGTAGCGCGTGTGCTATATAGCCGAATTGCATTATCAAAGCCTACAACCTTATTGGTGGATAGGCCCTACTTATACCTTATTAGAAGAAGCTTCTAGGTTAAATCACCTACGGAATCACTACGTAGCTTTGTAAGGGCGGTCCTAAATACGGAGCTCTTAGCGTTATTACCGCCCTGCTGTATAACTTGATCTAGGATAGCTGTTTGGTTAATTACCTTATAGGCTCCTTTTCTATGGCTAGCGAGCTCTGACGGCCTAGTGGGTAGATTGCTATATAAGGCCGCCTAATTTATAGGGGGAAGCTGATGGAAATCGCCTATTAGTAAGATGTTCAAGCCTTTAAAGTAGTCGTTGTTACATATAGGGTAGATTTAATAGAGGCAGCAATTAATCTAGGCTAAATATACTTACCCAATTATAGATTTCTTATCAAGGATAAGATAGTAAATATCCTTAAAAGCTTATTATAGAGGCGTAAGACTGGCAGTAGGCAATTCCTTAAATAGGCAATTTACTAGCAACCTTAATAGATCGTATATAGTTCTACCGTTAATATTAAAGGCAGCTACCTTAGTAGGGGCCGCTTAAGCCAATGGCATCGGCTTACTAGTAGCCCTTGCTATATTATAGAGCGTAGTAGAGAGGACAGCAGTAAGATATAATTTACCGGTTCCTGCCTCTCTATTAACGTTAATCCGCAGTGGGGAGGGGCCAAGGCCCACTTAGATCTGCCTATAGTAATTAACTATAATGTTATAGATATAACGCTGGCCTAGTTATAAGGAGGACGGAGTTGTTATTTAGGATAGGCGGCTTAATAGTAGAGGCTGTAGCCATGCTTCCTACTAATAAGTCCTCTTATTAAGCTGCGGGTATATACCCTTATGCGTACTCTAGTTATAGTTATAATTAAGCTCCCTATTACTAAGCCTATTAGGATCCTTAATTTCAGCTCCATTAGTATTTTAAACACGGGCATGCAGGGCCTTAAAGGACTGGTATAGCTCTAAGTCGTCTGCAAAATCGCCCTCAAACTTATTAATATTATTAGTAGTTTCGCAACCTTCCTCTAGTTTCCAATTACAGAAGTAGTTAGGTGGGTACTAATAAGAGTTAACACAAGCCTAATAGGAAGCTATATAATTAGGGGCCCCAAATCTATTAGTATAAGTAGCCACTTCCTTATACTCCCTCTATGGATGATAAAGAATGAGCTTTATATAGCAGAACTTAAAATACTACGGATAAGAAGGATCACCTTTATATTGCGGAAAGTACGATATAACTCAAGGCCTTGCTCTTAGTCGACGCTTATAAGTAAAGTGATTAAAATGGAGTAAAAAATTAAGGAAAGTAACGTCCTCTACCCCATCTAGGCGGCGCGTATATTTCTTATAGTTAGATAGTCCGTACCCTCTCAGCTGCCCATCCTTAAGCTTATATATAGCGCTTCAATCGTCCTCCTGGTGGTAGTCTAAAGTTACTACATTCTTAGAGCCTTTATAAAGGGGAATGTTAAGAAGTAGATAATATACCTCCTACGCTAACTAATCGCATTTAGCAATAAGCTTGTTTATAAACCTAGCCATAACTAAACTAAAGGCATAAAGGCTATTAGCATATAGCTGTACTAATTAGAGTAATTCCTGGTAGGAAGTCAACTTCTTCTCTTCCTTGCTACAATATTTGCCTATATAGTTGACTATTACTGATATGCTTATAGCGGGCGACGTATTAATATTTACTATCCATATCAGTATTATAGCCGTATTGTAGCCATTAAGAAGCTCATTGTTACGCTGTGGATAGAACGTCCAGTGATATGGATTTTAATCCTTTAATATAGCGGCCTCATCATAGAGAGGGCGTGGAAAGTAGAAGCGGCACTCCTTTACTCTAGCGGAGCCTTTCTTTAATCTTAAGCAGTAAGATTTGGTGCAATTATAGTGCCGTTAAAATCAATTAAGGCAGGCGGTAAGAAGCTTACTGGTATTAAGCTATTCTTTATAGTTAAGAGCAGAAGGATATTAAAGATTAGAAGGCCTAGATTAATCAGGATTTATTATAGATATAAAAGCAGCCTAGTGCTTAGCAAAAGCCGCCCTTAATTTACTAGTTAACAGATCTGGCTTTAGGGCTATTAAACTCTATAAGAAGCTATATATATAGCCACTACCTTGCACCTACTACTTATATTGGGACTAAAAGTTAGTGCTATTAAACAGACCTATAAGCATGTGCTTCCTAAACAGATTAAAGCGGCGATGCAGCCAGTAAGCAGCAATATATGGATTATTGTTAAGATTCTAAGAAGCAATCCGGTAGCGCTAAGCCTTATCAGCAGCCTTATATTCGTTAAATAGAGGTATATAAGAGTATAGATTATGCCAATATAGATTAGCAGCGCTAAGTGTAAAGAATAGAGACCCGCTCTTAATATTTTTAGCATAAGCTGTAAGCTTATTTCTCTTCTGCTTCCAGTAAGGCCTAGTGCCCTTAAGCTTCCGTACATGCTATATAATCTTGTTTAGAACCTGGTCACCCCTACTACCATTTATAAGATTATTAAGCTTATCTAAAGATAGACCATTCTTATTTAATCGGCGGCAAAGGAAGTGGGTGGCGTTAAGGGCTTGCTCTCTTATAATCTAATTAAACACGTAGTAGCGAAATAAGGGGTAGCGGCCAAACCGACCGTCCTGATACTTGAGTATATGCTTAGCGTACACAGCTAGGGTAACTGTACGGCTTTGTAGTATGTTAAAATCGGCTTTGCCATAAGGAAATAGAGTAGGAAAGGCGCCGCGCATAATAAGGTTAGCTGATTGCTTAAAGAGAGGTATCTATTACATAGTAGGAACCTCTAGGCCCGCTTATAGGTCTTGTTAGTGTTGAACCTCGCAACCTAAAAGCTCCAATTTATTAAGGTTAGGCACTAGATTAGGAACCAAAGTATCTAGTATGTTGTTATTAAATTCGTTATCTAGTATATTACTACTAAGCTCGGCAGACAGAGGATTAATAGTAGGAGGATGCTGCATAGGAGCAGTAGGGTAAGCCATTAGGCCACTAGAATTAGACTCCAACTTATTAATATAAGGTAGCTAATCTAATATAGAGCCATTTTTGGGTAAGCTGGTAAGCTAGGTGCTACATATTTTAACATCACAATAATTAGGATGATTGGCCTTTAGAAAGCAAAGCTATTATACTATAGCAGAGCGCCTTACGGTATACCGCTTGGTGAACCGCCGACTTAGGTATTCGCCACCCTCTACTACCGCAGGCCTCACGACCAGTATATCGAGTTTAGAAGGTAGCCGTGGTAGCTACCTTTAAGTCTTTAGTGTGTTCTGGCCAAAGCAGCAGACGTGGCTAGTATAGCAATGTTGCTAGCCGCGTACATGCACGACTTGCAGATGAATGTATACGCGCGCAATTAGAAGCTCCTTTACTGTGGTAAGTATAGGTAGGAAGCCAGGAACAGGCCCTAGATTAAGCCCGTTGCTTTTACTAAATAGGGGAGGAAGGGTTGGATCCTTAAGGCTATTAGCATCCTTAATGCAGGCTTTGCATACACCTATATTGTCACCCTCTGTAGCTAGGCCCATTTGGAACTACCGCTCCTTGCAACAACTGCACGTCTCTATATATTCAGCCTGTAGTATACTCCTAAACTTCTTAATTTGCTCCCAATTGACAGCCAAAACAGGTGGGGGTATGGCCGTAGTCGGAGTAGGAGTAGGTATTGGCGGTAGAGTAGGCATAGGAGCTAGTTCTAGCAAGGACGTATTTGGGCCATCTAAAGCGCCTCTTCTGCTGTACAGAGCTTCATCTGTATTATATAGCGGAGGAGTAGGCGAGTGAGCTTTACCCCGCCGATCAAGAATATGGTGCTCCTGTTGTATTACCCTAATTGTCTTCCGCTGTTAAGCTATTTTAGGGGTATCTTGGCTATTCTGGCCGCGAGGCAGGAAGGCGTTCTCGGTATCATTTTTAGGTAGAGCAGTTCGCTGGCGCCTTGCAGGATAATTATTAGTAGTAGAACCTAACTCTACAAAAGCTCTCCGCTTATTTGAATTATATTTGGAGGCCTAGAAAAGTAAGTAAAAGTAGAAGTAGTATATAGGGAATACGCGCCTTTAACCAACATAACTGGCACAGCTTTAAAAGCTTCTTTAAAGGGCTATCTTTAACAAAGTTAAGGCGGGGCTTATAGATACAGCACTTGCTACACTTAATTACAGTAAGGTCTGCCATAGTTATGGCATATATAGTGGTATTAATAGAGATATCAACAGAGACGTCAATAAAAAGGTATGTGTATAATATTTTAATGTTCCAATATTTTGAAGTTCGTCACGTGAATTATGCCACAACTTACTGTCTGTAAGTTTTTTTGAACCAATTAGAAGCTGGCTTGGCAAAGTTTGAAAATTGGGACACCCTAAAAGTATAGACCACTCGTACCTCGGGTCAATAATAGATTATCCCTTACTACGGTGGTTTGGGTCTAACGTTATTAATAAAAATTAAACTAATTAAATCAGCTAAATCTTCCCTTTGTTTTAATGTTTTTTAGTATTTACATATAGGCTACTTTTATATTAGATACTGTAAGCTTTGCAGTGTGGGAGAATTGAGTAAACAACTTAATTGTAAATCTATGGAAATCAGGTATACTATATACACGAAATAGGTGGCAAAGGTTGACGGAGACGCTGACAATGATTTGTAACTGTTACCTAATTGGCCACCAGGTCGACATTGCCACTCAGTTGGTAATAGGTAATGAATAGGTAATAGAAATGAGTAGTAAGACATGCAATGACAAAAGGGCACGGTAGTGAGTCATAAGATGACCTTTGATATGGTAGCGGTAGTCGGTTACAGATACCACCGCAGTAAGGGATAGGTTTAAATTCTACTGACGTTGTCCTTTATTAGGGATTAGGGAATATAATTATCTAGTATACTTCTTGTCCTACTATATAAGAGATTATCTAGTAATATTACTATACTATAAGTAAACTCTCCTCTCTGTATAATACCTGTATAACTAACCACTTTTAGAATATTTAAACTGCTGGGTCTCCTCTCTTTTATACTATTTTTATTTTATTTTATTTTATAGTATTTTATATAAAGAGAAGTATAAATAAAAAGTTAGAAAGGAGATATCTAATTAGTAGAAAAGCTAAAGGTATTTGCTAAGGCTCTACACGAAGCTCTGCACAAAGCTCTGCGGGAGGCTCTGCACCAAGCTCTACACCAAGCTCTGCGTACGGAGGCTCTGCGCGAAGCTTTGCGGAGGCTCTGCATGAAACTCTGCACGAAGCTCTATACGAAGCTCTGCATGAAGCTCTGCATGAAGCTCTGCACGAAGCATTGCACGAAGCTCTACACGGGGCTCTGCACGAAGCTCTGCACGAAGCTCTGCACAAGGCTCTGCACGAAGCTCTGCACGAGGCTCTGCACGAAGCTCTGCACGAGGCTCTGCGTACGGAGGCTCTGCACGAAGCTCTGCATACGGAGGCTCTACACGAAGCTCTGTATACGGAGGCTCTACGCGACGGCTCTACGTATGACGGTTCTACGTACGACGGCTCTACTACGGAGGCTCTATATAAAAGCTTTGTGCAGAGCTTCGTGTAGAGCTTCGTGCAGAGCTTTATGCAGAGCCTCCGCAGAGCTTCGCGCAGAGCCTCCGTACGCAGAGCTTGGTACAGAACTTGGTGCAGAGCCTCCGTACACAGAGCTTCGTGCAGATAAGCCTTATTCCGCAGAGCTCTTATAAGCTTTATATCTATATAATATTACTTGTCCTTGGGATATTTAAATAACGTGACCGACCGGCTTGTGGCTCGTGCACGCTTTTCCTCACCAAAATTTGGCAAAATACACCTTTTTAAACCACCTATAGTTAAATAACTATAAGAGCTATTATTATAAAAATTTAAATATGCCTTATTTAATACTTAAATTGTATTTTTATATAACAATATTATAATATATTTGTTGGAATCACGGTGGGGGGGGTTTTGGTTTCAATCGTTTTCTTTTTCTCTTCTCTTCTACTTCTACAGGTAGAATTTGATGGATCTCCTGAGCTCGCTTAGCTCACGTGGTCAACCCAATTGGTTACAAGCAACCGTGTCTACTATATTACAGAACCTTATTCAGATACTGGCAACAACTAGGAAATAAGAGAGAGAACAAAAAGATACTGGTAAATGAGTCCGTAGTCTCTATCCCTCTCCCTTTACAGATTTGGTCCAAAACGCCTCTGCCTCAGGGTCGTCATGATAACTGGAATAGGGTTCTATATTTGTTGGAAAACAAGCCCACAACGATATCACGTGATGAGACTTGTGGGAGACATCTCTTGGCAGGAATCTGACCAATCAGACAACTTCGACCGTCGGTCGAAGTTCCTCGAAATCTCCTCAACCACCTATATAGAAAATAAGCAATACACAGAGTTTTAGCTCCATAGCCTCAATTCAACAGGTTATAAGCCTGGGTTTGCGCCTAATGGGCTAAATCTAATTGCTTTATTATTGTTACGATATTTACTATCGCAATATCACCACATGGGCGTAAAAAGTCGGTGAATATTTACCTAACTTACAATGCCAAAAACCTATAATAAGCAGCTATGTAGCTGCTAGCTACGGACTCTACACTAAATACACAAGAGGATCCTACTAAGGACAAGCCTAATATAGTCCGTAATCAAACCGTGGCACTAGAGGCTTAGGAGGACCTCTTATTCAATAGACAACCTTACTATTATTAAAATAGAACGATAGAGTTTTAAGAACAAAGCTCTATAACAACTATATTAGTAGCGGATTGGAAGAAGCTTATTAGAACTGCCTATACTAGCTAAGGAATATACTGAGTTAAAACCTATACTATATAAATACTCCTTATAAAAGGAAACTGTAACGGGACTAGCCTAGTTACAGTAGGAATGTCTTAGTAAAACACTTAACAGATAGAACTTAAAGCTTTAACCAAATTCTGCCGAATTCTACTAGCTTGATTGACTTCTGCTAAGTTCTGCTAGATTAATTAAATACTACCAAAGTCCATCCGCGTGTATATGTGCGCACGCATTGACCAAGACCCCTAAACTGTTTAATTGCAAGATTCTCTTGTTATTCCTTTCTCTTCTTTACGCAACGTCTTGTTCCTAGCAAGAGCTATATACCCTTAGATTTAGATAGAATTTATATTATTCCTTTAAATCTTTCCCAAAGCCTCTTCGCGCCCTTATATTACGTTGCGTCTAAAACAACTATTATTAAAATGGTAAACGACCTTAAATCCTACGCGTTAACTATGAGCATTATAACCCTAGTTAGGGAACAGTTAACTATAATGCAAGAAGCCTTTACAGATGCTTTAGCTTAGTAGTGGGCTGCACTAAAAGCCTAGCATTAGTAATTAATAGAAATACTCCGCAAAGAACTCCGCAATGTTAATACACTTATAATAGAGACCCTGATAGTAACACCTATAAACAAAATTGAGATAACTATATATAAACCTAGCCCATTAAATGCGAACCCTAAACTAGTAATAGTAGCTTAACCTATACCTGTAACAAACCTAGTACCTACTATAAAATTAGAAAAGCTTCCTAACCCTCTAATATTTAATAGAAATTAAAATAACCTATATCCCTTTATAACTAAGCTCCGCCTTAAACTCTTAATGAACTACAACTGATACCCTACTAAAGCTAGCAAGATTAGCTATGGGATGTCTTAATTAAGCAAAGATGCTGCATAAACTATAGACCCATTCTTCTATAATGGCACCTTTGTTAATTTTAAAATCTTTATCTCTTTATTAGAACGAATATATAATGACGCTAGCTGTGAACATACCGCTGTTACTAAACTTGAAAACCTATAATAATGGAATTAAGACTTTACCAGCTTCTTTTCAGAATTTTTAGGCCTTATTAGTGAACTGGATTAGAATAAAGCCACTAAAGTTACTGCTCTTCAATAAGCTATTTTAGATAAAATTAGAGTATAGTTAGTAGGTAGGGAACTGCTAAAGGACCTACCTAAATTTGCTATAATATATTAACGAATTAATAAGGACCTTTAATATAATAAATAAACTCGTTCTCTAAAGCTAACCACGCCTTGCGTTTAAGACTCCACAAAACTAATATATACCCTAAAGCGCAACCCTTCTCTAAAACCTACGCACAACCCTATAGACCTTGACGCCACTTAATCCTATACACCCTTAGGAACCAATAAACGAAGGACTTAAGCCACAAATAGAGAATGCTTTAGATGTGGCAGAAAAGGATATATCTAAAGGAATTACTAAACTTATCCTTTTAAAAAAGTCCGCTATAGTTCCTCCTAGTCTTTAAATTGCATCCACTCCTTAAATCGCACTTGTTCTTTAAGCCATACTTACTCCTTAACTTATACTTGTTCTATAAATTATACCTAGTTATTACAAAGCATCTCACGCTTAGCTAACTTGGAAAATGAATCGTCCTAGGGCCAAGTCGCGCCTTAAAATAAGAAGTGGAAGAGCATAAGTATCTAGGCTCTTCCAGCGCTAATATATAACATAACTCCCTTGATATACTTAGCGAAATTTAAATACTTAGAAAATAGAAGGAGGTACGAATCCTTATAGACAGCGGAGCCACTAGCATAGGCTTTATTAATATAAACTACGCAAAAACCCAACGCCTAAATTTAAAGAAACTTAATAAGCCCTAAGGCCTATAAGGCTTTAACGGCAAACCCTTAATATATAGCGAATTAACGCACTACACTCTTGTAAAAATGCGGATAGGCAAACACCTTAAATACGTTTCCCTATTTATAACACCTCTGAAGCAATATAAGATAATACTTAGATATAGATAGCTAAAACGGCACAACCCTTTAATTAGCTAGGTTAAAGAAACACTAAAATTCTGCATAACCTATTACTAAAGTTATTGTTTAAAATACTACCTGCCCTATAAATATATACAAGACTATTTAAATTCGATATAATATAAATTGCCCTTACCATAAACCTTAAACCAATATGACAAAACTACAACTACTAATTGTAGTAAAGAATATAAAGATAATATATTAAAACCCCTTAAAATTCGTATAATACAAGCCGCACCTTTTATTTTATTAGCAAGAAAACGAGACCATAAAATCTTCGCTATAATAATAGAAGATATTAAGAAGGCGCTAGAACTAAAGCAGTATATTAACCCTTAACCTCTTGTACCCAAGGAGTACCACGATCTAATTAACAAGTTTAAAAAATAATTTGCAGACCAGCTGCTCCCGCATTAGGATAAATATGATTTTAAAATAGAACTTAAACCTAGTACAATACTAAAGTTCGGTCCGCTATATGGTATGTCACAAGAAGAACTGCTTATAATACAATAATACCTTAACAAGCATTTAGAAAAAGGATTTATTTGCCCTAGTTAATCTCTATTCACCTCACCTATATTATTCATTAAAAAGCTAGGAGGAGGCTTAAGATTCTATATTAATTACCGAGCCCTAAATATAATTATAATTCGAAACCGATATCCAATCCCCTTAATTTAAGAGACGCTTGACCGCCTAGTAAAGGCACAATATTTTACAAAGCTTGATATAGTCGCTGCCTTTAATTAAATTCGCATCCAAGAAGGAGATAAGAAGTACACAGCCTTTTATACATAATAGGGACTCTTTAAATACCTAGTAATGCCATTTGGTATAAAGAACGGTCCCAGTATATTTTAGTAATACGTTAATAATACGCTCCGTGAATTCCTTAATATATTTATTACCGTGTATATTAACAATATCCTAATTTACTCGTCTTTGCTTTCTAAGCATTAAAAACACGTCCAAATGGTTCTTAAATGTTTGCAAAATGTGGGTTTATAATGCGATATTAAGAAATACAAGTTCTACGCGTCCAAAGTCACGTACCTAGGCCTAATTATATCCCGTGACGGAATTAAAATGGACCCTAAAAAGGTCGCTGCGATTATAAACTAGGGAAGCCCTAGTAACATATAAGACATTTAAGGATTCCTAGAATTCGTAAATTTCTACCGCCAATTTATTAACTAGTTCTTAAAAATTACCTAACTATTAGTAAACCTAACAAGAAAGAATATAAAATTTAAATAAACTGCTAGATATAAACAAGCTTTTAATAACTTAAAACAACGCTTTATAACCACTCCAATTCTTACTTACTTTGACCCTGACCTTAAATGTGTTATTAAAACAAACTCGTCTAATTATGCCCTAGGGGGAGTGTTATCGCAATATAATAAGGACGGTGAGCTACATCCAGTAGCCTTTCTCTCTTAAAAGCTCGACCCTGCCGAATCGAACTATAAGATATACGATAAGGAACTACTTGCAATTATTAGATGCTTTAAACAATGGCGTCCAGAACTTAAAGGATTATTATTTCTAATACACGTGTTAACGGACTATAAAAACCTGTAGTACTTTATAATTATAAAGCAGTTAACGTAGCGCCAAATTTATTAGGCCAAATACCTCTTACAATTTAACTTTAAGATTATGTACTAACTAGGCAAACTTAATTAGAAGCCTAATGCATTAATACAATAATCATAAGATTTACCTATAAACGCCTTAGACAAACGGATTATAAATTAATTACGGATCTTATTACCCCCTAAACGCTTTAAGAAACTATGTCCTATATTCCTAGATATGGAACTTAATAGAAACGAATTAGAAATTGATAAATAGGAAATGGAAATTAATAAGCTAATAGAATACAAATATAAGAACAACGCATAGATAGTAGATATAATAAAAGCGATTTAAACAGGAAAACAATAGCATAAAGATATTACACTCGCCAAATACGAAATTCGTAACGATTGACTATACTATTAATAGAAGATGGTAGTTCCGAATTCCAAACCCTTACGATTTAAGATACTTAAATTTATACACAATTCCCCTATAGCAGGACATCCTAGCCATGCGAAGACTTATAAGATTATTTAACGAGTATACTACTAGCCTACAATACACGACTATATACAAAAATACATTTGAGCCTATAGAACGTACGTACGTGGGAAGACCTCTCACGTAAAGAAGCAAGGAGTACTTTAACCGTTGCTAATTCCAATGCAAAGATAGTGAGATATCTTAATTAACTTTGTAGTTAACTTGCCTAACAGTAACGGGTTTACAAATGTTATAGTAGTCGTTAACCGTCTTATAAAAATGTGATATATGATTCCTATGGACTTAATTAATACAATATTAGTAGCCAAATATTTTGTTAAGTATATCTTTAAGCTATATGGACTTCCTAATTTAATAATATCTGACTATAGAAGCTAGTTCGTTTCAGACTTCTGGCAAGCTCTATGTAAATAATTAAGTATTCAAACACAACTCTTAACTACATTTTATCTGGAGATAGATGGTTAAACCAAAATTGCAAACGCGATTATAGAATAATACCTATAAATATACTGCTCCTACCTGCAAGATAACTGGGAAAAATGGCTGCCTTTAGCTAAGTTTACTGCGAACAATACAATAAACGTATTAATAGGCATAACGCTATTCTATATAACCTACGGACAAGACCCCTAACTTAGATTTAAACTATAACCTAAAATTAACATAACAGGACCCACAATTAAATAGATTTAGTTAATTAACGCGTACAACTTCGCTAATTAAATAAAGCAGTTAACGGAACTATTATGAAGTGAATTAATATACGCTTAAATGGTATAGGAATGGCATGCGAATAAAGGACAAGCCCCTATATGGGACTTTAAGGAAGGTGATATGGTTTACCTAAATATATAAAACCTAAAGACTTAACGGCCCTTGAAGAAACTTAATTGGAAGTTTGCGGGCCTATACTAAATTAAGAAGAAATTAAGCCTGTATGCTTATAAGCTCGAACTGCCAACTAAGATGAAAATATATCTAATGTTTTACGTAAGCTTGCTATAACCCTTAAAAGACGAACCTATGACTCGTAAAGTGCCGCCGCCACCTCCCATAATTGTTAACAACGGTAACGGTTCTTACTTTATTGACTTAATTAATGATATGTAATGGAAAATATAATCTAAACAATTTAAACTTCTTGTTAAATGGGAAGGATATAAAACACGAACCTAGAAGCTCTATAAGTAAGTTAAAACCAATGCGCCTTCCCTAGTAAAAGAATTCTATGAGGACTATCCTTCGCGGCCTACTCTGGCTGGATGGATATGATATAAAGGCAAACAACTGCCACCTGACACAAATACATAAAATATAATAGCAGGAAACTTGAAATTAAAAAGAGCTTAAAGAATACCATAACGCTTATAACACGGTTATATAACGTGCAAGATATTAAGGAACTTTAACCGGCGGTTAAAGTTGTCTAATTGGTTAGATTTGCCTTACCAAGACCTACTATAAAGATATTAGTTTAGCTTACCACCTTTACTAAACTAATAGCGATTTTCTATCCTGGGGATAGAAAATCCTAATTGGTCTATTTAACAATTAGAACTAGTAAAACTCTATACTGCTACCTAACATAAAATACAACATAATAAAATTGTATTATTTTAGACCTTCGGCCAAAGGGGGGGTACTATAACGGGACTAGCCTAGTTACAGTAGGAATGTCTTAGTAAAATACTCGATAGATAGAACTTAAAGCTTTAACCAAATTCTGCCGAATTCTGCTAGTTTGATCGACTTCTGCCAAGTTCTGCCAGATTAATCGAATACTACCAAAGTCCGTCCACGTGCGCACGTGCGCACGCATCGACCAAGACCCCTAAACTGTTTAATTGCAAGATTCTCTTGTTATTCCTTTCTCTTCTTTACGCAATGTCTTGTTCCTAGCAAGAGCTATATACCCTCAGATTTAGATAGAATTTATATTGTTCCTTCAAATCTTTCCCGAAGCCTCTTCGCGCCCTTACAGAAACTAATCTAATAACGTTGTTTTAACAAGGCCTACAGACTGCCTACTATAAACTACCTACAACATAAAGCCCCGCTAATATAAGCAACGAACGTACCGCCCAAGTCTCTATTCAAAAGCTCGCTAGATGGTAAGACTGGCTGATATTTAATATTAACGTATAAAACCACCTCCAATTTAAGAATATTAAGTGGGTCCTTAACGATCCACTATAACCTCTTTCTACACTTAAATCGATTAAGGAGAAATGGGCGGACTTAGGCTTTACTAGTAAACAGCTAAAAATCAAACTAGCTAACTTAGTAAAGGAACGGGAGAAACATAAAAAACAGCTAGCCTATATAGTCGGTTTTATTAACCAAAGCGTTAGCGATATCTATAAGCCATTTATATTAAACACCGGATAGGTACTTAAAAAATGGAAAGCGTTAAAAGAACACTTTAAGGATCTTAATCCAGCAGCTATTACTAATATTATAGCTACCTTCTTTACTAAATATATTTAAGACTTTAAGAACGTAGAGGAGTTTGTCTCCTATATTATATTAAACCTTAATCGTCTTATTAAAATAAACCAACCTATTAACTACAAGGTCCTCGCCTAAGCGGCCCTCCTACACGGGGTTAACTCTACTAGCTACGCTTAGTTTAAAACAACAAAATAAATAAATTAGATGTGGGAAAACACTAACCCACAAGCCTTAGGCAAGGAACTTATTATCTTCAACAGCGAGCTTAATTAGGAAGTCTCTACTATACTAGTAGTACAATTAAACGATAGAGGGCCTACAAAGAGAAAATTAGCGCCAGTTGGGATATGCAAATACCCTAACTACGTAAGATACAACAGAACTACGCACTACAAAGAAGACTGCTGGGAGAGGAAGCTAGACAACGCTCTAAAAGAAATTGGTAATAGGATCCGCTTAAGGAAGAAGTAAAGGACTCAAGTATCTATCCAGCTTAACAAACACTCCAGTTAAGCTGAGCTTGACGTAAATCTATAACAAGAGCTTATAGCAGCGGTCGTATAAGCTCGACTAAGTAGGCACAACTTTGTCTATAATACCGCCGCTACCGTCTACTGCTGTAATAACCGTGAACTTCTTTTTAACTATGTTAATAACGACACCTTGTTAAGTATAGTTGGTCCCTATAGAGCTCGATTAGAAGGCAAAGGATCCGTCTCTATACAAACCACACTACCTAATAGAAGCCACGGAAGCATGCTTACTCTACACGATGTTCTTTATGTGCTATATTTACCAGCGAACCTACTATCTGGAAGCCGGCTTAAGGAAATAGGCGTCTTCTTTAACAATAAGACTTACAAACTTAAATATAACAACGAGGTAATAGGATACGCGCCTAAAATTTAACGACTCTACCTAATTCGGCAGTACAACTACCAGTTAGAATCGGTCCTCTATACTATTAAAAACAATAAAAGTCTACCTATTTGGCATTACCGATTTGGCTACCTTAACTATAGCGACCTTAGACGCTATCTAAATAAACTTAGCATTAAGTTTAATAACGTTAGCAATAAACACTATGAGCCTTGCGCTTAATCTAAAGCCCAAAAGAGGTATAATAGAACACCCTAAGAACGAGCTATATGGCCGTTTTAATTTATCTACACGGATCTAGTGGGGCCTATTACCCCTATTAGCTTTAAAGGCGAAAGATACTACGTATCTTTTACTAACGACTATACGAGGTTCACTATAATCTATACCGTCTATATAAAGGACAAGTGGCTTAATACTCTATAGAGGTACTATAACTGGATCTACACCAAATTCAACCTTAAAATCGCCAGAATTTGTACCAACTATAGAGCGGAGCTTCGTAGTAAGAAAGCAACTACCTAGATGGACAATCTAGGTATAGAATTCAAACCTGCCGCCTTACACGCTTAAGAAGAGAACGGAGTAGCAGAGCGCTTATAGCGAACCTCTACTGAGATTACCTGCTTAATAATCCTTGTAGGCAATATACCAGACTTCCTATAGCCTGATATACTTCTTACAGCCATACATATCAAAAATAGACGCCCTATAAGAGCTCTTAATGGCATATTACCTTACGAAAAGCTTAAGGGTAAACCTCCCTTAGTATACTACCTAAAGGCTCTAGGATCTACCGTCTATTCCCTTATAGTTAAAGAAGATCGCGTAAAATTAGCTAGGTTTACTCTATAAGTAAAAAAGGGTGTTCTAATTGGCTATAATAGCAATATAATCTATCGCGTTTGGCTACCAGATAAACAGAAGATTAAGTGGCTTAAAGACATTAAAATCTATAAAGGTGATATTAGTTTAAAAACTGCCACTATATTTACGGAAGAATCCATAGACTCGTCTAATAAGCAAGGGAGGGAAGATATTACTACTCCTTAGCCAAAGCCTCTATTAAGAAAAAGACAATAAAGAATTAATTAGAAGGAAGGTCGCGATAGTTTACCCTATAGGCTTAAGTCTTTACTTAAAAACCTTACTATAACCACTACTTAATTAGGCCGCTAGATGTTAAGAATTAACCTACTAAGCAACCTTACTGCCTTTCTTATAAGCCTTATGGGTACAGACTAAAGCCTTAACTAATAGACTAATAATATTAATAAGCTACTAAGCAACTAGGACGACGAAATAGGTAATAAACTAATAGCCCTTCTATCCACCTTTCCTCTATAATCTATACCTTAAAACCCTTACTTAAACGATCGCGATGCGGTTAATCCTATAGCTCTACTAGCCGGCTATATTTAATATACTGGCTTACCTGATCTTAAAACGTATATATCTACTACCTTAATTAACAAAGATAAGCCTTATATGTATAACCAAGCAATCAATAGCCTAAACAGCAAAGAATAGATAAAAGTAATAATAGAGGAGGTAGGGTCTCTAATTAAGAACTAGATATAGGAGCTTATTAACCTTGCCTCCCTTAAGCCTCCTTATAAGCCTCTTACTAGTAAATGGGTATTTAAAGTTAAAAAGGGAAAGGACGGTAAGGTCCTCCACTATAAGGCTAGATGGGTCGTTAAGGGATATCTATAGCAGTATGGTGTTAACTATAACTAGACCTTTACTACGGTAGTAAAACCTATGGCTTTTAGGGCTCTATTCGCGATTACTGCCTACTACAACCTTAAAATTAAACAGATGGATGTTAAAACCGCCTTTCTCTATAGACTAATTGATTAAAAACTCTACGTTGTTATGCTAAAAGGCTATAAAAAAGCTGGCAAAGTCTGCCACCTTAAAAAGGCCCTTTATGGACTAAAATAGTTACCTTAAATCTGGTATAAGACGCTCTCAAAGTTTCTACTAGAAAAACTTGGACTTCACCATCTATACGCGGATTATAGTATATTCGCCACCAGTAAAGAATGGAAAGGTTTAATTATTTCTACCTATGTTAATAACACTAAAATTATCCATAAAGATATAGCGGTAGTTAATTAGGCGAAAGTAAAGCTTAAGGCAGCCTTCTAAATAATAGATCTTGGGCTAATAAGCTTTTACTTAGGTATAATAGTTATAAGAGATTAAATAAAGAAGAAGATTACACTCTTATAGCAAGCCTACCTTATTAAAGCTTTTAAATATTTTGGATTGTAAAAGGCTAATACCTTACCAGTACCTATAAAGCACTTAATTAAGCTTGTAGCCAATTAAGAAACTACTAGTAAGGATAATATTAGAAGATACTAGAGTATAGTTGGTTTAGTTATGTTTCCTATAATAGAAACAAGGCTAGATATTGCCTTTGCGGTATTAACAGTAAGCCGTTTCGCCTATAATCCTACCTCTACCCATATAATGGCCGTAAGACTTATCCTTTAATACCTGGCCGGCTTGCTTAATAGAGGAATTATCTATAGAGGCAATAAGAACCTAGACCTTATACTAATTAGCTTTAGTAATGCCAACTAAGGACAAGACAAAACCACAAGACGCTCTATATTGGGCTTTATATTTATATTAAACGGAGGACCAATTTTATAGAAATTAAAGCTATAAGCTACTGTTTTACTATTAATATATTAATTAGAGTACACGGCTCTAACGGCTGCAGTAAAAGAGGCTATATAGCTTTAACTTTTACTTACTAAACTAGGTGTACTAGACTAGAGCGAATAGTTTGCTAGGATCTTAATTAAAACTAATAACTAAGCTGTAAAAGCGTTGGCTAAAAATCTAGTTTAGTATAATTAAACAAAGCACATTAACATCCAGTTTTACTACGTAAGAGATAAGATAAATAGTAACAGAATTGACCTTGTATACGTTGCTTTAATTAATATAGCGGCTAACGGCCTTACTAAGCCTCTCGCGGGTCCTCAGTTTTACGCCTTCCTTAAACACCTTCGGATGGTGTAGAAACTTAATTAACTACACTAGGCCTTAATAGGAAATCAGTACACGATTGGTAGATCCTTGGAAAGTGCGCTAAACGACGCCTTAAGGCCTTAAAACGAGCAATAGAACTTAACCTTAATCTACCAACCTACCACTTAAACCTACCACTTGAACCTGCTACCTAAACCTACTACCCGAATCCAACGGCCGCGACATCAGGGAGGGCTTATACCGGTAGGAAGGATGGACATACTTTAGGAGAGATATAGGGCGAGGCTATAGGGCCTCTAGAGCTCTATGGGCAATGTAGAACACCTATGGGGAGGTACTACCAAAATTTTAAGAGACGTTTTATGAAAGGAACTCCAGCAACCCTCATTAAGCAACCCTACACCCTTATATACAGTGTATATAGCGGTATCGTTGACTGAGCTTAAGGGAGGGTGTTGGAAAACAAGCCCGCAACGATATTACGTGATGAGACTTGTGGGAGATATCTCTTGGCAGGAATCTAACCAATCAGATAACTTTAACCGTCGGTTAAAGTTCCTCGAAATCTCTTCAACTACCTATATAGAAAATAAGCAATACACAGAGTTTTAGCTCCATAGCCTCAATTCAACAATATTGAGATAGAAGTTAGAAGCTCTAAACCTCGCTGTAAAGGTATCCCCTTGGTTATCGTCGTCGTTGTTATTAGTATCGCCATTGCTGCCCTTAAAATCGGAGATATATTGACGTATTCTTCGGTCCCTTTCTTTCTTTATATGGTTTGTAGACCAATATCCAGATTTACTACATATAAAGCACTTTTTGCCTTTATTGCGGTATTAATAATTAGGGGGGTAATGTTATTGGTTAGAGGAGTAGTATTATTGGTTAGTATAGAAGGATTTAATCTCTGGTTCTTATTTACCGTACATTACAATTAAGGATTTGATGTCGCTAATAAGGCCAGTAAGGGTAGTAGCGGGTTAAAAGCAGGCTGGTTTATAGGCTGGTATGTCTTAGCATATAGTAAGGAGCTTATTGTAGAATATTATATCATTTTTAGAGGTCCTTTGCTAACCTACGTTGTAGCTACTATATCTTGTCAACTAATATCTGAAATGCTTGGCCTGTATTAAGTCCTTTTTGAGCAGTAACTTGTTTAAGCGTAATTGCATTCCACTTTAATAGGATGTCGCGTTTGTATTCGTCGCCTTTAAAGTATAATTTAAGGCCTATGCATACGTTCTTAAGGTTGAGATCTTTAAGGTGGGCAATGCTTTTATCCATATTCAGTATTGATTAACGATTATTGAATATTGAATATTGACGCTCAATATGCAATATCAATACAATATGTTCAATACTGAAAGTTATTGAATATTGACAATTTATGGAGTTAAGGTAGTGAAAATAGGGTATAGATGCCTTGGTAGATAACTCCGGCCCCCAAGCGATATGTGTGTATTTTAAATTTATGAGGTAACCTATATAAAGTTAAAATGTATAAATATTAAATGTAATTTTACAGAATATTATACACTATATTGTCGGTTTTTACGCGCCCTATATATACCCAATTTTTAACTGCCTTATTTTTGACGTTACTAGTAGCGTCAAGGAAGAGTACAAGGAATTTATTAAAGGGAAGCCCACCTTAATATAAGGCATGTGTCTATTTCATCTATATCGGCAGAGGCTGAGTAAGTATTTTCGGGTGCACGGTAAACGGTCTTATGGGACCATATTTTACTCAGAATTACGAATATTAAGCGTACAAAGTGCTTAAAAAGTT
>Ga0307507_10001665_pt1 | contig 49106 bp, 31 predicted proteins | sample 7_EM_MG_FD_207223 | JGI IMG/M metagenome (GOLD analysis project Ga0307507, IMG submission 207223) | Populus trichocarpa ectomycorrhiza microbial communities from riparian zone in the Pacific Northwest, United States - 7_EM | ecosystem: Host-associated > Plants > Roots > Unclassified | place...
AATTTGTGGCTGAAGTCAAGTTGAACTGGAATTCAACCGAACAGTCACCTCAGAATCAGATTGGAGCTCCAGATCAACTCCATTCTGAAGCCCTCATTCTGATCTGAACTTGCAACCGAACGACCCCGTAATCATCTGACTTTGTATCTTCTATAGTCGGAGTCATCCAATGAGCACCTCCAACCGCTTGAAATGGAAGTCTGCATATACTTTTACACGACCTCCCACTTCGCCAATCGCCCTAGGCCCTGCCCAGCCTCACGAACGATACACAAAAACCTCTCTTTCTCTACATATTTTTCTACATCCTCCCCTAAAACTTTCCTGACAAACAGATTCGCTACTCCAGTCCCCTTTCCTTCTCCTAAGTTAAAATTTCCCGACGTCACAAACCCCACTAAATCGTCTTTTCCTGGCACAACCGGATAGTTCTTACTCCCTGGTTGCGGTGAGGTCTTTTCATGCTGCGCTGGCTTTAGTAAGTTCGCAGCAAGCGCTCTTCTTTGAATGTGCGGCGGCGCGTCTTTTGACACTCTCGGCGATGGCTTACTTGCGCTGTTCTTAGACTTTGAGAGGGATCTTGATTGAGGAGTGAGGGATAGCCACTGTGCGCGGAGTTCGGCGTTTGTAGTTGGTAACCGATAGACCCGTGCACAGGTTGTAGGGACACCACGAGTTAAGAGTGTGATTTTGGCAGTGAAAAGGTAGGGCGAATGAGTGAAGACTTTACGGTCATTGCAGGAGCGTGAAAAGAGAATGTCTGAGATGGCAGAAGAATGGAGGTGGTGAAAAGGGCGAGGTTCGATTTCCTCCAATTCTCTGTGAGGCGGAAGATCTATACAATAGAGTTAGACATTATATCTAGGGTTAGGGGTTTGTCAATGATGACGATGGAAGATAATGCCTACCATGCTTTGCTAGACTCTCCTCTGTGAGGATTGCTTCCCAATCACAAGCCCAACCCCTGCCAACTTCTCCTTTCCTCCCATCTCCCAAGTCCACACTCCCCCACTCAATTCTCTTGCCTTTGGGCCTCTTCGCCCACTCCTTCTCTCTAACCGCCCTCTCTTGAATCTCCCACGCCCATCCTGCACTTGTCCCAGGATAATCACCAGGGAACCACGGACGTGAGCTTTCAAAGTACACTTGTCTAGTCTCCTTCAGTCCTCCAAATCTTGGGTTTCCCCCAGAAGAGAGTGGGTAGTACATGATTGTGCGCCAGATTGGGAGGACGCACTTCCAAGGTAGGAGAACAGTCCACACGCCGCGCTGACGAGAGGCACAGAGTAGAATCGGAATTTGAGGGTCGGTAGGACGTGGCTCAGGATATTCGCCAGGCATGGCGGATCCTTTGCGGCGATTGATTGATTTTTGGGAAGGTAGGGTCCTTGAGGCTGCTAGCCTCGCATTGCGGTTAAAGATTGCAGCTGGAGATTGATTCATATCGAGAGGCCAGTTTGCAAGGGTTTGGGCGAGGCGAGACACAGAAGCAGTGTCATGTAGTACAGACATTGTTTGTGGAGGGTAGTGCAGACGTGGGTCAGAGACGGTGAAAGCAAGGAGTGTGTTTGCTGGAAGACTGCTAGGATTTGTAAGAATGCTAAAATCCTTCCATATGTTTTGGGGACTATCGGCTGGGAATACTTTTCCTTCTGGACATGGTGTTGGCCATAAGGCTGAACATAAGGTTTCTGTAGCTCCGGGCCCGGATATTTCAATGCTACCGATTTCGAACCGTAGATCTTCCACGGTTACAGCTGGTTTTTGAACCTTTGCAAGCCTAACAACACCTCCCCAAAGCCGAAGAAATCCTGCAGGGTGGACTCGAATAAACGCTCTTCTTTTTTCTCTCTTTTTCGTAGAGAATACTTGTTGCTGGTCTGTCGTGTCTGCCCCCTCTCCCTCTTTCGCAGACCAAATGATAGTTACAGGTGCGATTCCTTCCATTCGGCAGTCATGCTTCTCAAATGTCCAGCCTTCCCAAAACCTTGAACCATCTCTCCACTTCTTCCCTATTCCCATATTCCCCCACAGATCTTCCTCGTAGTCAATACCCACACCTAGCGCCTTCAAAAGCCCCACAAGACTTGCTTCGGGGCCTTCTAGCCCAATTGTCGCTATGTAGCTCATATCCCATGTGACAGAGCCTCTCAAAGTGTTTGCGCGATGTGTAGGTCGATAGCTCTTCGCTGTAGGCGTCAAAGGGATTGCAAAGCGCCATAGTGGCTCCGAAGGAGCTGTCATATGTGCGCGCTTGGTGTGGAACATGTGTGTTGGTAGCCATGTTTTATGTATTTGACGTTTGCGGAAACGAGCCAGCGGTATCGGAGGGTTTTTGAGTGCTGCAGAGCGATTGATCTTTGGTGTTCGAGCGTGGAGGGTATTCACTAATGTGTTCTTCTTTGAAGATGCATCCTGTAACGCTCGATTCGTCGGGACCATAACTTTTGCTTTATATTCAATAGGCACGATACCCAAGTGTCGCTGCTCCTCTTCCCCGTGGTTTCTTCTATTCACCCTCTTCCTCTTCACCCTACTCACGCCTTCTGCTCTCAATCTTCCCTTGCTTCCCTTTCCCGTACCACTCCCACTTTCCCCGCGTTTTAATGGAGTTTGATCCTCCCTCATTTCCCTCACTGCCCTACTCCTCAGCCTCCCGGGCACACGTCTTGGATTATGACTCGCAGTCCTCCTCCTCATATCTCTTGGCACGTCTTGGAACGCGCGACGCATCTGAAATTTCTTCGCTCTTCGCATACCATCTTCCAATGCGCGGATTTCGATCTCGCGGGCTCGCACAAAGCGGGCGACAGATACTTCATTGCCAGGGAATGTTAAGGAAGTAGGGACAGTAGCGAGCTGCTTTGAGGGAATCGCGGCGCGCAAGCGTTTAGGGAGATTCGTGGAGACAGGGAGACCCGATGGACTTTTGCGTTTGTTCGTGGAGGAAGCTGAATGCAAAGTATTACTGGACACCTTGGGCTTTTGTGTCTGTAAATCTGGCATTTCGGGCAACGTGCGTGGAGACTGGCAACTTTGGTGAACGATGGTCCGGGACCCCAATAATTTCTCGGCTCGGCGTTGAGCAACATATCGTAGAGTCACGTGTACGTTTACGTCATTAACAAGGCCACTACTAGTTACATCTCTTAATTACTGCGCAAACACTCCCTGCCTAAACAAGCTTAGATTCTTCCTCCTCAGGTTAGAACGTCACGTGTGTTTAACTTGTTTACATCTGCAACACCTCGCACTTGCATTACTTTTCCCTACATCTACCATGGCTCTTAACCCACCTCCGTTGAAGCTGTACGATTGTGCAAACTTTGCCCTTGGTGATATCAACGAGTTCACCAAAGGGCAGGGCTATGCGGTATTACAGGTGGTGAGAATGGTGGTGGAAGTCAAGATGCCTCTGCAGATGGCTTGTCAAGTATTGGCAGCAATATTTTACAGGCTTATAGCGGTCGAGGGGCCTTGCTCTTTTAGCATGACTTTGCTGAGGGGTCCTTCGGTGTATTATGGCTTTAATTTGGACTCTACAAGTTGTACTATAGTTGAAATCAAGACTTGATTCTGATGGTACAGTTATAGAAGCTTCATCTTAAAGTTTGATGTTCGCGATGCAGATGCATACAAGTCAAACACACGTGATAAAGAGGAAGAATCTATGCCTGTTTAGGCGGGGGCACACAGTAATTAGGGGATGTAACTAGTAGAGGCCTTAATCAATCAGAGAAGAACTATCACCCAAATATTTTTCATTTCAACAACTACATACATGATGTATATTTCACGCTACACTGACAAACTGAGCGTTAAATTCGCCGCTGAGGCGAAAATAAACTAGTGCTCTTGAATACACGCTATTGGCTTAGAGCTCCAAGATTTCGTCCTTGACGAGTGGGTCAAGTCTCTCCTTGAATTCTTCCTCACTCATCTCTTCGCCCTCCCAGAAAACTAGGTCCTTAGACCCTGGGAGCTTCTTTGGAGGAATCAGCACATCTCCAATAACTTGAATGACGCCGTCCTTGGCCACGCCATCATGTACTGTAACTTTAGTGAAGCCATTGATTTGGATAGATATGAATGGTCCATAGCGAGTAACATCGACAGCCAGTGAATGATCTTTCAGTGCGGTCGGGAGATCAAAATGAAAGTAGCCCCCTGGCCGTTGCGTTTCTACGTCATCGCTTGTGGCGTCGTAAAATGCATCGGAATAAAGAGTCTGATTGACTACTATGTGGTACTTGAGAAGGGCTTTTAGGTAGGGAGTACCGAATTTGCTAAACAGAAATGCGTTGATCTTAGGGCCAAGTTTCTTGAAAGCGAAATTGGAGGGAGCAAAGAATGTGCCCCCGGTATGTGCGGTGGTGTTCATCTTTTCGAAGATACCAGTCTTTTCAAGGCCAAGCGTGAGGGTGCTAAACTCAGTGGGGAAGAGGTCAATGATATTCACAACCTTAGGAGGGGGCAAGATGATGCTGTCGACACCGTGAATGACGCCATTGGTTCCGAACTGAGAGAAATTGATTAGTCTAGATATTTAAAATGACAAATAAGTAAACGTACAAAGTTGAGGCCAATGACTTTGCTGTAGAAGTTAATTGTCAAGCCATGGAAACTAGCTCGGACAGTCAAGCGCTGAGGGTGTCCTAGACTCGAAGGCTCGTAGAGTGTCGGGATGGTGTAAGAGTGCAAGACCCTGCCAGCAGGGTAAAACTCCGGGGAGACATGGTAGAGCAGTAAATCCTTGATAAATTCCTTGGAAGGCTCTTTGCCATGCTTAGGGATCTTCTCAAAAGCTTTGTCGATAGGAGCAAAGACGGTATAATTTGCTTCGGTACCACTAAGTAACTTTACAAGATCATCATCGTCGTTTATTAGCTTGGCAAGCTTAGTCGTATACTTGCTCTTTGTAATGAGCTCGTAAATGGTCATGTTGGGTTTATGATGAGGAGGGTGATGTGGCTTGCGATGGTGGGGAGGTTTATGGTGGGGAGGACCATGGTGCGGTGGGTGTGCTGGCTCCTCGAAGCTATCATAGAGGTCGTCGTAATAGAGCGAGTCATCCAGCCAGGCTTCGACATCGTAGGCAGTACCGTAGACTTTCTCATAAAGAGTGTTGCCGGCATCAGTGGCGCGAGCAAGAGCATCGTCAATGTAGTTCTTCGAGCTTTCAATAATGGTCTTGGCCTTGTCCTTCCACTCGATAAGCTTGTCATGGCATGGACGTTCGGCGTTGGAAATTAAATCCCTGTTTCGGTGAGATTCAATTTCGATTTTGCTCATTACCTTTTCATCTACCACGACGAAGGAGACACCTAGGGCGGCAAGCGGAAGAAGATTAAGAAGCTTCATCTTGATAATAGCTAGAGGAGAGTTTGAAATAGGCTTTGATGAAACTCGGTAGGATTAGGAAGACGGTTATGCACTATACAGTATATTCAAGAGACCAAGGCTTTCCGCGGAGGCGGAAAGTCGATGACGAAACGATGACGAAGCTCCCCACGGCCAACGCAGAAGAGATTGGGAAAGGCTCCAAAAGACAGTTCAGTGCAATAGTTTTCCTGGTGAAGTAGCTTGTAAGTGTTGCAAGTAGATGAGGTGACCTCGGTAGAGCAGAGGCGGCTGTTAAAGCATGAAGGCGAGTTGCAAATCAGGCAGTAAGTTGACAACCTGGGACCGCGTAAGCTTCGCAACCTTGTCCTGCCCCGCACCGCGCGTCGGCCAAAAAGTCTCCCGGACGCCGATGAAATGATGCGCTGAGTTAATTGAAAGCGCCCAGGAGATTAATTTGATACGTCACAGGTATCCAGTGTGCCAAGTAGGTAGGTAGATATTCACCGCGAGAAGTCAAAAAGCGTGGAAGTCTTCAAACTTATCTCTTAAGTCAGACGCTTCATGGAGAACAGGGGGTAGCACGTGCGTACTACTCCCTATTACCCCCTGAATTCTCTACGAAGCGTCTGAGAATTTACGGTCGCAAAATCACCAAACTTACTGCCAAACCTGCCTTTTCTACGTCTAATTACTCTAAAAATACTGCAAGATAAAAGCTCTTGAACTTCTCTATCTACTACGTGGTAGCTATCATAGCTATCTTATATAAAAGTTAGATATAGGTAGTTAGTTTAAAATCCATAAAGATGCGGTTTAGAATCTAACTCATTTTCTATAATAATATATCTTATACCTAAAATATATATTGGAAGAGAGATAATCACTTAAAGAATCCATTATATTAACATCTATTATTATAGTTTATAAAATGGGTAAAAATTAATTTTTAAAACATTTAGTTACTACTAAAGCTGCGACCATAAGCTCTTAGACGCTTCGCTGTAGAATTTAAGGGGGTATAGGGACGCACGTGCTCCCCATGAAGCGTCTGATTTTTTCATCTCGATCAGTCACGGCTAAGCCAATCCCCGATTAACGGTCAGCGTCGTGTTACGTACCTGCAAATGCAGCCAACCCCCACATGTGCCGCATTATGTCCTACTCCCCAATTCTTCCATCCAATAATCCGAATACTCTCGGCGGGGAAAGCTACACACGCAACGTGGTAACGCTGAAATAAGGTGGCAATTGGCTGCACAGTTGCTTCTCAAACAAGCTTGCTAAGCTTGCTAAGCTTTCTAAGCCTTTGACCAAGAATATGTATCGTTCCAAGCATAACGGGGTTGTTGTGCTCCATGAATTCCATTTCTCTCCTGATAGCTACGTCAGACCCACGGCATTCATAACATCACATCCAGACCTTCGACTTCAACCACCTTGCATCTCCTCCTTTGACACTGCATTCCATTCTTTCTCCCAATTGACTTCAATCACAGAGACTTCAAAGACGAGCTCATCAACATCATGGCAGGCCTCGCTCGTCACGTTAGCAAATATTACCCATTGCACAAAAGCTTTCTCTAACGTCTCCAACAGATCGATCCGGATGAGTTGATCAAGAAGCTCCATGACCACCCTTCCCATCGGACAAGTCATCATTCCAACCGTGCCGTTTCTCACACAACACCCTACTCAAGCCGCTACGCAAGCACTATAGAGCTGTCTAAATTTCGCATTCCTCACGATGGAGCACCCGCAAATGTTGTACATCAGCTCCTCAAGGACGAATTAGATCTTGATGGAAGACCAAACTTGAACCTAGCCAGCTTCGTAGGAACATACATGGAAGAGGAAGCCGAGAAGCTTATGATTGAGAATCTTTCCAAGAATATGTCTGATGCTGATGAATATCCTGCCATGATGAACATGCATTCTCGGTGTGTATCCATCTTAGCCCATCTTTGGGGGGTTCAGAAGGGTGAAACGGCTATTGGAACAGCCACGACTGGCTCCTCGGAAGCTATTCATCTGGGCGGGCTCGCCATGAAGCGCCGCTGGCAGGAGAGGAGGAAAGCCGAAGGGAAGGATACCTCCAACCCGAACATCATCATGGGAGCCAATGCGCAGGTCGCTTTGGAGAAGTTTGCCAGGTATTTTGAAGTCGAAGCCCGAATCTTGCCGGTCAGTGTCAAGAGCCGGTATCGCCTAGATCCCGATTTGGTGAAAGAGAATATCGACGAGAATACCATTGGGATTTTCGTTATCATGGGAAGTACATACACGGGGCATTACGAACCCGTGGAAGAAATCTCTAACATCTTGGATGAGTACGAGAAGAAGACGGGGATCGACATCCCCATCCACGTTGATGCAGCGTCAGGTGGATTCATCGCCCCGTTCTGCGGAAGCGGGGGATCGAAGTGGTAGGAGATATGCAAGTTGTATTTTCTCCGATGGATCTACAACTAACGCCGCATGATAGGAACTTCGAATTGCCACGCGTCAAGTCGATCAACACCTCAGGCCACAAATTTGGTCTTGTGTACGCTGGTGTTGGGTAAGTCTTGAAATTATAACCTGAATCACTTGAGCAAAGGCTTAAACTGACTACGGAATTGAAAAGTTGGATAATCTTCAGAGATGAGCAGTTCCTCCCGAAACACCTAATATTTGAATTGCATTACCTTGGTGGAACGGAAGAGTCCTACACATTGAATTTTTCACGACCCGGAGCTCAAATAATTTGCCAATATTACAATCTGATACATCTCGGTTTCACTGGCTATCAAGCTATCATGGTTCGTGTGCTATATGACACTTGATTTGACGTTTTACTGATAGCTATATAGGAGAATGCGCTTGCCAACGCGAGACTTCTCAGCCGTTCTCTTGAAGCCACGGGCTGGTATCAATGTGTTAGTTTTGTCTCCTGTTCGCATTAACTGTTGATTGATGTCCCTCCAGGTCAGCGACATCCATCGTAAGAAAGGTGATTATGTTTACGAAAAAGGAGAGAAGCCGTATACAGAGGGGCAAAGTAGTGCGGACTACAATGCCGGGCTTCCGGTCGTGGCTTTCAGCCTATCCGACGAGTTTAAGAGAAAATATCCTCACGTAAAACAAGTTTCAGTCAGCAATTTGTTGCGTGCAAAGCAGTATATTATTCCGAGTATGACTTGCACAGATCTCTCCGTCATGCCTTCTCCACTGACCTGGTATAGATTATCCACTGCCGCCAAACGAAGAAAAGACCGAGATTCTCCGAGTGGTTGTCCGAGAGTCCATGTCTATGGACCTGCTTGATAGGCTCATTTGTGACATCTGCACTGTAACCGAGACGCTAATGAGCTCGGATGCTGTCGATCTCGCCGCCTGGCAGCCGGCATCTGCGAGCATCGAGAAACAGCACTCGAGCCGTGGCGTAGAATCGAAGAATCGACATCTTGCGAATCGGCCAATGGACGATGGCGTACACCGATCGGTCTGCTAGGTCCTTGTGCGACGCGGCTTGCAAGGCGATGTGATTCCAGACGGTCTCTACTATGAAAGCAAAGTCTCTAATGCGAGGTGGGGAGCTGGAGGGTGGGCTGGATGATCTAGGCGGAGGCGCCGATCGGCGGGCTGGTGGCATTGCGGCATCATGAAACTAGAGGCTTACGAGTACACATTTGCCGAGTGTTGATGGTGGTGGTGGTGGCTGCAGACACATTGCCGAGCAACGGATAGTGGATTGTGATCTTCGGGCGCGATGAAACAAGAAAAACAAAATATCAAGGAGAGTGTTCCATGCAAGCCTAAACGTAAAATGCGAGGCCCATAGATATAACAAGGCCGGCTTTTCGATCAGCCGAAGCTAGCGCTATGCTGCGCCGATCGAAGGCCCCCAGCCGTATCGTTATACCACAGGCCGGAGGCAAGACCACGACTCCAACGCCCTCGTGGCCACTCTGTGCCACTGGCGCGGAATCCTCCCCGTGATATTTGCTTCCAGGGCCTCGGGCTTGGAACAAGATAAGCGAACATGGCGTCCGATCTCCAGATCTGGCATGGCACTTTTTGCCATCGCCCACACATCGACGCTGCAAAACCCTGCTAAACCCCGGCAGACGTCTCGCATAAGCCGGCCTTTGGGTGTCGTCAGCCCACCCATCGTGGCTTGTCATAGCGAAAGCGACCTTGGCACTAGTGATGATGCGTGTCAGCGCCCACGCCTCCACCCACTAGCCGCGTCGTATCAGCCATTCCAGTGTGCTCTTGCGGCCTCTCAGCTCGACGCCGGACGGCTTGCGTTTCTGGCAAGATGCTGCGTTGCCGCTTTCGGTGTCACCTGCAGGCTGGCACCTGTCCGGCAAAGCTGTTCAGCCTGCCGTGGTGGCATCACTCGGCGTTCGAGAAAGGTGGGCGATGCACCTCGTGCCTGCGGTGGCCAGACAGCTGGGAGGATCGAGGCGAGGGTATCTTCACTTTCGAGGGAATAGAGTCTGCGCAAGAGGCGGGGGGCGCAAAGGGCTTGACCTACCATGTTAGGTTGGCCCGTAGTGTTCTTTAGCGCGGCTGTCAAAGGCCTTCTGCCATTTCTTGTGTTGTCTTGATCCAGGTGGACATTCTGGGGAATTTTGCCTCTTTTTCCTATTGCGAAAGAGAGGCACGACTCTCTAAGTCTACTGTTTAAAGACGACGCAATTCCTCCTTTACTCGGTTTTTAATCTACTTCGTGTGCGTCAGGACCTGGGAACATACTAAACATCGTCAATGTCATGACGTTCCATTCCGTTTTCATGCTCTTCCGGACCTGACATCTGCTCTTTTCTTTATTCGTACTCTTATCAGTCTCCAAGTCTCCAGTCTTCATCCTGAAACGTCTAGCCCAAGCTTAATCTTATGCCGCCTAGCTACGTTTTGCCTGCCCACCTTTGCCTCTTCAGCGGCCTAAATAAGCCATCCTGGCCGGGTCAAGGATACCCTGCCTGTCAGCCATGTCAGGCGCATCGCCATCTCTAGCTACCCCACGAATCCTCATTTACATCCTGCGCTACGACCTTCGTCTCTCTGATAACCCCATATTTTACGACCTTTCGCGACTCGCCAAACCCGCACCCACGTACAAAGTAGCCTCAGCGTACGACCCGCCCTCACCACCAATATGCCACTCGCACTCGCCGCCCAAGCCGAGCGCATCAGAATGGACGCAGACGGAGAGAAAGGATGTCCCGGCTCTTGCAGAGGCTTTGGGGGTAACCCATCTGCTGCCGTTGTATATTTTCCCCGCGAATCAGGTTGAAGTGTCCGGATTTCTCTCTCCCTCCTCCAACTTAACAGCGCAAAAACCTAAATCACCATACCCAGAGGCCAGAAGTCGTATAGGCAACTTCTGGCGCACCGGCCCGCACCGCGCTGCTTTCATTGCAGAAAGCGTATGGGACCTAAAACAGGAGCTTGAGGCTTTAAAATGTGGAACCAGTGTCGTGATGAGGGTCGGAATGGTCAGGGATGCCGTGGAGAACATCGTTTCTTGGTTCGCTGGCGAAGTTGACGGCGGCGGCGAAAGCGGAGAAAGAAGAGAAGGAGAGCATGCAAAAGTGGTGGGGGTGTGGATGACATCTGTAGAAGGTACAGAGGAAAAGAAGGATGAGAGAGACGTGAGACAAATTGCGAAGAAGAGGGGTTTCGAATTTAGGGCTTGGATGGATGAGAAGTACTTCGTCGACGAGTGAGTAACTTGCTAACTCCTCCATTCTCTAGTATCAACTCCCTTATCCACCAGTGCCTCCTTCTCTTCCATCGCACACGATCCACATCTTATCTTGAAGCCAAACTAACCTCATAATTCTAGCCGTGATCTCCCTTTTACGGATATTTCCGACCTCCCAAACGTATATACTACGCACCGCAAATCCCTTGAACCGCTCAGCGACCGCCCCCGCAGCGCCCTTCGCACACCCACCCGTCTCCCACCCCTACCCGCATTTATTCCGCCCCAACCCGTACCCTTTGGCATCCCCTCAACCCTGGAGGCCCTCAAATCCGCTCTTCTCGCCCCCTTGAATGCCGACCCCTCTCTCGGGCTCCCCACCCTCCCACGATGGCCCCTTGGCACAGAATCAGCGCATCCATTCACCGGCGGCGAGCGCGCGGCAAATGCTCGCCTCAAGAGCCTGATTTCTAGTGGCGCCATGTCACGATACAAAGACACGCGTAATGGGATGCTAGGGACTGATTTTAGCACCAAGCTGTCCGCCTACCTTGCCTTTGGCTGCCTAACGGCTCGGCAAGTCCACTGGGCCTTGGTAGACTTCGAGGTCGGCAGTGGTCGCGATGGAATAGATGCCGCGGGGTTTGGAAAAGGAGAGAATGACGGGACCAAGGCGGTAAGGTTCGAACTGCTGTGGAGGGATTACATGCGTCTCTGTGCAAGGAAGTTTGGACCTCGATTGTTCCATGTGGATGGATTCCGGGGCGCAGGGACTGAGAGCGTCGAAGGTAGCGAACTAGTGGCGGAAACGGAGACGATGAGTTTCACCGAGGGGGATGGCGGTGGAAAAGTCGGGAGCAAAGCTAGTAGTGCAACGTCACAGCCGCAACAAAAGCGCTGGAAGTACCTTGACAAGAGCAGCGGCGCGGGCGATGATCCAATAAAGACGCGTGACATCTTCATCAGATTCCTCAGCGGTACGACCGGGATGGGCTTTATTGACGCCTCTCAGCGTGAGCTGTTTCTCACTGGCTACACGTCAAACAGAGCGCGGCAGAACGTGGCGAATTTCCTGACTGCACATCTAGGAATTGACTGGCGGCTTGGCGCAGAGTGGTACGAGAGTATGCTGATCGACTACGACGCTGCAAATAACTGGGGTAATTGGCAGTATGTCGCCGGTGTCGGGAATGATCCCAGGCAAGGTCGTGTATTCAATCCGGTGAAACAGGCGCTGGAGTATGACCCCAATGGGGATTACGTCAGAGCTTGGGTTGGGGAGCTGAGGGGTGTTAATCTGAGGGGTGGAAAGGATGGAGAGGTGGACCAGGAGAAGTTAATGGGTGTTTTCCAGGCTTGGAGATTGAAAGAGACAGAGAAAGAGCAATTAGGACTAAGGTCGTTGGATTGGGTGGAATGGCCCTTAATACGCATACCATTCTCTATCGGTCGAGTAAGGGGAAATGATGGCGGGGGTGATAGCAAAAGAGGTAGAGGTAGAGGTGGGTATCGAGGACGTGGGAAGGGGCGAGGGTCAAGGAGATCAGGTGATATGGATAAGGCCGGAAGGATGGCTGGAGGTAACGAATTAAATGGCGGAGATGCCTAAAAGTTAATGGTTGTTTTCTCTGAGCCTTATAGGGTGCTGGGTGTCCTTCCAGGGTAAGCGTTGATTTCAATATCCTTGAGTTTGAGCGATTTCCTGGTGTTGGCGATACTTTAGGATATTCCCAATGTTGTTAGGTGGTGGATTTTTGAGTACGGAGAAGAGTAGCTCCTCAAGATAGTATCGCACGGCGACAATAATTAAGTTATGGATAGACATGGAAAGAAAAGTTAAATCATACCATTCATATGTTGCTGAGAGACCATCGTAGCGACGTGAACAGTCCATATCTATCGAGACTTCAACAAGATAATGCGACTACATGTGGAAGCGCTCCCCGGTGGTTTATCACGGGGAAGGGCGGTTCTGCCTCTATCCATTAACTGCAGTATGATTCTATACGAAATGACGCCGCGTAGTTCTAATACGCTAGTTGTAAAACCTACTGGGCTCACTTACCCCTCCATATGACGAGCCAATTCCAATGGACCAAATGACCCCTCTCCCTCCTCGCCCACCACCCAAACATTAGCGAACTTGCCCCCACAGCCCCTACACTTCCAAGTGCTAGCCATGAGAACTGCTCAGGGCGGCTCCAGATCGCCGCACCAATATGGTGGCTTAGCCCAAACAAACTGACGAACGCTATCTCGGTCCCCGCATAGGATGAGCGATGATGAGCGGGGACTCGAGCTTGAGCAAGTTGCTGGGTTGAAAGTGAAAAGAGACCACGGCCAAGTCGGGAAGCGGAGAGGAGAGACAGAAGAGAAAGAGTAAGGAAGGGATGAGAAGTCAGTGTCGGTGAGGAGGAGCTAGGAGGGATGGGATAGGCGAGTGTATGTGTAAGATAGTAGAGGAGGGGCAGGGTAGGGGCCTTCAGGAAAAATCAATTGGATGCTAAGAGGAGGAATTAGGGGAGGCATGGGAGAGCTTACGAGAGTCAAGAACATTTCAAAGACACCCCAGAGACCGAGGCGTATAACGCCTGCGTTGACATCGAGCCTCGTATCATCTTTGCGAATTAGGTCGTCCGCATCAATATCAGAGTCCGTATCAGATAGAACCTCCTCTTCACCTTGCTGGGGCACATTCATTAGCCTGTGCGATCCCGCGGATGTAGTTGGGCATAGTCTGCGGACTGCAACCGGCGCTAGGAAGGCACTTCCGATTTCAAACGCAGAGCTTGCTGCTTCCGCTATAGTTACAACTTTCAAGGAGTACCCTGAGTTCAGCAGAAATACGATTACTATTCCGGTGACGGATAGCATAGATGAGTGCAACATGGACATGGCCATCGAGGGGATCCAGACTTCTGTCGAGAAGAAACGTTTGAGGCTAGGAATGTAGTCATTCCACCAGTTTGAGATGCTGTCTAGCCAGGCTTGGAGTAGCGTAGCTTTAGGAGGACGAGAGAAGGACTGCTGAAGTTCTCTTTCAGAATCAAATTCGACAAGTGAAGGCAGTTTGGGTTGCCTCAAAGCATCGCACTGATCCCAGAGCGACCTCGCTGACCAGATTTCCGGGCCCAAACTAATCACATTCGTCGCTGCTATGGCGGCAACGCCGAATCTAACCGATGGAACCACAGAAATAAGGCCTGAGATAGCAATTGGGGCTATGAGTTTGGAAATCATATCGATCATGGCCATGGTGGCGTTGACTTGTGTGAGTGTAAAACGTATAGGCCCAGTCTCAGGCGCCAAAGCAGGGACCCAGTCGCGCTCTATAGAGATCACATTGGCTTTCCGTGCTAGGTTCTCGGAAATACCCAAGGCCAGGACGACGATAAAAGTAATTGTTTTGGTTACCCCATGCAAAGCAGCGTCTGTTTCATCGCTGGTTTCGTTGGTATTGGCATCCCGTATACGAAGTTTGGCTTTGGGACCCCCTACGATGAGAAACCAACCTATGCAGGAAAACAAAATCGCACATCGGTTCACTATGATGGTAGTAAGAAGTGTTCGCAGACGCGACGGGGCTTGATCGATCCACCGGCCCAGAGCAGACGCAAAACATATGGCGGCGAGATTTATCGTAATGCCACTTGAAGAATGTTAGCCTGATTGTTCAGAACAGGGTCTCATCAGTAGAAAATAACGCTTACACGAAAGATGCGGCTCTCAGGCCTCCAGGGTATGCGGCAGCGGTAAATAGAATCTACGACGTGGCCAGTTAATATGAGGCCCCCAGATGTTTTAAAAAGCAGATTTAATCATACAGCAGCGAATTCGTATGCTCTTGCATTCCAGGTTGACAGCGTATGACAGAGGTATAATGTATACGCCTGACCCCTATTCATTTCACTCTGATGTCGTTCGTACGACATATCCCGCTAGAGATAGACTCTACCAAACACTTCATCGATTGATTAGAGGATTAGAATCAGAAATAAAGATCAATAATAATGGGTTACATAACGAAGGAAGTATATGGGGGTGGTGAGTTCCATTGCACAGCTGAGGTTATTATAAGAACGTGGCTAGCTTTTGCTGACAGTTCAAGCCACAGCTGATGGACATTAGTCTTTGGGGGCGCAACGAAGAAGGCTTGTGAAACGTCGACCGCCCACGCAGCGCCGCTGGGATGCTGACGTGTATGCTGATGGTGAAGAATTTAGGGGCTGAAAATACTGTTCAGCATCTTCTTGCATCCTATTGAAAGGCCTTGCTGATCATGCCGATCAACTCTCCCCAATTTGCAGCCAGAGGCAGCGCCCAAGGCAGGCAGCAACACGTTGGTGACCGTGCGAATTAAGTTAAGTTGTACATCGCCGACTCCACGTCAGTTAGAGTCCTCAGTTATCACCGTAAATCTGAACAGACTTGGGCATGTCTGCGGACGCTTTAAAGACCTGTGGGTACCTAGGTATGACAGCTTCCATGATAGGACTTTGGTGTTGCAGTGAACGGTCGATGTTGCGTAAGTGGTGGAGAGACGCCGTAAAACTAAAGATTTAGATAGGCCTATGACGGTCGGCACGGTTCCTAACAAATTTCGTCTGTGCGCAGTTTTGATGTTCAAAACCGTCATAACTATGCCGACAACACTGCGCAATATCGAGTCAAGCGGCTACGATGACTGTTCTACGAAAGTGGCGCTACTTCACAATCAATACTTACCCAAGTCCCTCAGAAGACGAATTATCTGTAAATTCTTGCTTCTAGAATACTATTAACCACAATGTCTTCCTCCGCTCCTGTTTTATCGGTTGAGTCTCGGACTTACCCAGCACCTCTCATTTTCCCCTCTACCTCCACACACACGCACACTCTCATCGTGCTCCACGGTCGTGGCTCTAACGCCGCCAATTTTAGTACTAGCTTCTTATCAGCCCGCACCTCCTCCAACCATACTTTGCAACAGCTTTTCCCGGGTCTAAAGTTTATCTTTCCAACGGCTAAGAAGCGGCGCGCGGTGCGATATAATCGGTCATGGACAAACCAGTGGTTCGATAACTACTCACTGGAAGACCCCGCGAAGAGGCAAGAACTTGTGTATGATGGGTTGCAGGAAAGCGCGGGCTTCATACACGAGCTGATGAGGTCGGAGCTAGAAATTGTTGGAGCGAGGAACGTGGTCTTAGCGGGATTGAGCCAAGGTTGTGCTATGGGATTACATGCCTTGCTCAGCTTTGAGGGAGATGGAGAACAAGGAAGTGATTCCAGTGCGGGTCCGGAAAGGCACGACGGTTCTACAAGAAACGGGGAAGCCACACCTCTTGGAGGGTTCATTGGAATGAGCGGATGGCTTCCTCTGGCGCATGACATCAGTGAGGAGGCATGGCCTGCCCACGTTTGCGAGGATGAGGACTTTTTCGCGAATGATAAAGGTTCCAGAGAGGTAGATACCCTTGAAAAAAGACAGATTCGTGCTGCAAACGTCGTTAGGGACATTGTGGACCTCACTGCTTTATCTCCGGAAAGCAACAAATCTCCGTGCTTTGCTCGAACTCCAGCCTTTCTGGGCCACGGAATGGGCGATGGCAAAGTTAATATTTGTTTAGGTGAGCGTGCATATAGAATCCTTGAACGGCTTGAAATTCCAGTGACCTGGAAAAACATACGACTTCGGGCACTGGTGGAAGGAGCCTGAAGAAATTGATGACATCGTCTCATTCCTGCGAGAGAAAGCTGGGATGCAGATGATGAATGAAGTACGTGAATAGGATCAGAGTATAGTTTACAGGCCAAGAAACAGAATAGTTACTAGTGCTCATGGGAGCTGGCTATTTCTTCGTCCATCAATACGATCTTCGGACCCTTGAAATTCGGAAAGTTTTTCAATTCGCCAGGCTCTGAGCCTTTAGCCCCCGATACGCTGCTAACATGGGCCGTTTATTCGACCGTTAACCTGACGGTACATTAATACCCAGTGGGTGCGTTCGTGTATTTGGCAACCGACTTAAGGCTTATACACGCGGTACTCTTCTAAGGTTACTTCTAGCTGGGATGCTGTACTCAACCCCGTTTACAAGACGACGGGAAGCGTCCAAATCGGGACGTCATGTGCTTCTCCGGGTCAACGACTCGCGCAGTAGTATAGGTTCCTATATAGGCTTAGCTACATACAGAGCTCTCGTAGAGCCTTACGCAGAGCCGCGTAAAGAGACTTGTGTAAAGCCTTCCTACGTAAAGTTTACATTTAGACATATTCTTAAAGGCCTATGGACGACTTTGAGTAGAACTTCTATATCAAACCTCAGAGAGACTCCATTAAACCTCCCCAACGTGGAACTTTGCGCACAGCTTCATGCAGAGCCTCCCTACATAAAGCTTGGTGCAGAGCCTTATTACGCAGAACCTTTGTATTTGCGTTCTTTCCTAAAAGCTTTATAGAGAGCTTTATGTAGAGCTTTCGAATCGAATCTCAAGGGGGACACTCTGTTGAATACCCCTCCATTGCATAGCCAATCACCGCGTTGTCGTAGAACTTCTAAGTCTACCTGTGCATAGATTTAGCCAATGAGTGCATTAGGATTCTATGTGGCAATCCTGGCATCAAAGACTTAAGAATGGCGTCAACATATCCCATATTCCACTTTAGTGGTATGATATTAATGTATACGTAGGTACCCAGGTGAACTTAAGAGGTCGGGAACGGATATCGCCGTCTGCGCCGCCGTGATCCGCAAGCATCTGAGTGGCTTTACTCAGCAAGCATTCGGAAGCCCTCGCTGGAGTCTTAACGATTTCGCCCTAATAGATCACTTCTAGTTGAAACATTAATAATGGGTACATTAGCACTTAGAATGAAAGCTTAAGTCATGCCTCTATTGCTCATCAACATAAACGTGTTAGTCGTAGTTATCTACCTATAGTTCTTGGATGCTTCTTGAACGCCACAATACAGACAAAGACTAAAGACAGTATCATCGATATAACTGTAATAAGCTCAGTTGTGCGAAAACTGGTGAGGTCAAAGAGATTCTTCTGGCTTCGTTTCACCACCGAGTGGGGGTATCCGTTTATTCAGATAGGCTTCAAGATCATCGATCTCTTCCGGAGTGGCAGAGTGCTCAAGGCCCCTATAGAGATTGCAGTAAGTATGGATTTGTGCATCCAGACAAATTCAGAGATATGCTCGCGTGGTCCTCGTACTTATATGTCCTGAAGTCAACATTCCATCCCGCCTCCAGCAGCTCATCCGCACTCTTCTTACCCCACTTATGCCGAACAACCGCATCGGCATCACCGTGGCCCATAAATATTGGTGTGTTCTTGTTCGGGTTGTTTGCAGGCACCAATTCCTTGAGCTTACTTTGCAACACCAGATAGCAGCTCAACCCAAATATGCCTCCTAGTTTATGTGGACACGTAATGCCAGAAATCAGTGACATGGCTCCGCCTTGTGAGAATCCGCCAATGACGATGCGATCTGAGGGTATGCCTTTCGAGATTTCTGTATCGATAAGAGAGTGGAAATAGGAAACAGAGCGCATGATACCCGGCTCATCTTCGCGGGAGGCAATGTCACTGAGTGATTTGATGTCGAACCATCCTGGCATCTGCATGCCGGAGTTCTAGGATAATAGTTAGCCGGAGACTTGCTACATGCGAGATAGTCCGAAGGTTATCGAATACTTCCATGAGTACTTACACAGGTGATCGGAATGTTAGGCGCATTTGGGAAGATAAACGTGACTTCGTCAAATTTGCTGCGAAGGCGCCAGTTCTCGGCCAGGAATGTCCTATGCGGGCAAGGTTAATGATTGTTGGAGTACGGAAACAGGAAGAATTACCAGCCAGCACCGCAATCTCCTAAGCCATGCCCAACAATAACGGTAGCCGTATGGCGTTTGAGAGCAGGTATAATTATAGCTTTAGAGCTGGACATTGCAAAATAATACTGGGGTTATTGAGGGCGTTGAGAGAAAGGAGAAGCTTTGTTGATGGTGGGGAATTCGCGAGGAACTTTGGAGGGAAAATAGCTAAGCTTTTGGGTGGAGGGTTCTAGAGGTGGCACGAGAGCAGGGGTTCCTGCATCGAGGGTCCAAGCTTGTGTGCTTGTCAACCGCTACAACCACTCGCCAACTCCCTTCCCATCCCGTCTTCTCTTTCTTTCTCTTCCCCCACAAATCTAACTTCTTACAATCACCAATTTGCCTCTATATAAGCTGCAATCTCACTTCCTATGAATATTCGTTGCTCATCCGCTTCATCTCAGTCACGCCTCTTCGATTTTTCGAGCAAGCTTCAAAGCACCATTTGCTTCAATCCAAACTACTGTCTCTCTCTAGAATTGGCTTACATTCGAACCTTTCGCCATTTCTCACACTCTCCGCTTTCAGCAGTTAGCTTAACACATGTCTGCAAGAACAACCCGTGCTTCGAGAGCGAAGGTCAAGGATCATGAGTCCTCAACCCAACCCAAAGCTGAACCCCAGCAACTCTCAAGTCCCCCAGCCACTCCACTGCCTCCAGCTCGAGCACCAAATAAGACAAGAACAGCTAGAAGTGAATCGGAACAGCAAACTGAAGACGGACTACGTAAAGCTCAACCGCCTCCACCGAAAAGTTCTGGAAAACGGACCAGAGCACATATTAAGAAAGAAGACGTTAACGAGCTACCACACAATCTTGGAAGTGCACTAAACGGTTATGTACATGGAAGGGACATCCGGAACAACTCTCCTAGGAAGAAGAGGAAGCTCCATACCTCTCATATTCCTCTCAATGCTGTTCAAGATCTCGAAGATGTTAATATTCGCTTCACAAAGTCTAACCCTGTCGCTTCAAACTCTCCTCCTAAAATTCCAAAGAAGTCAAAGAACAGCTCCTATGGCCTGATACCTGGCCAAACTCCTTACCCCGACTGGCCTCATCCAACCCCCTCAGAATGTGAAGAAGTGACTCGCCTCCTCTCTTCAATTCATGGCGAGGTCAAGCCACCAAAGTCAATCCCTTTACCTTCCCTTACCGTCTCGGGCTGTGGTGAAGTCCCTTCGGTTCTCGATGCCTTGATCCGCACTCGTCTCTCTGCCGCCACGTCCAATACGAACTCTTCGCGCGCTTTTGCCGGCTTAGTCTCACGCTTTGGCGTCTTACAAGAGGGGATTGGGAAAGGGAGCGTAGACTGGGATGCTGTGCGCCGGGCTGACGTCAAAGAGATCTTTGAAGCAATCAAATCTGGCGGGTTGGCGGACGTAAAGAGTAAGGACATTAAAGCAATATTACAGATGGTATGGGAGGAGAATCAAGCACGTCGTGACGCCTTCCTCACTTCATCCTCCAAGGTAACCGGGCCCGAAGACCCCGAAATTGAACCCACCGAAGAGAAGGACGCCGAAGTTGCTCGTGCAGACGAGAATGTGCTCTCTTTAGACCATTTGCATCTCCTATCCAACGACGATGCCTTCAATGCTTTGACTAAGTATCCAGGTATTGGTCCCAAAACCGCTTCCTGCGTCCTACTCTTCTGTCTCCAACGTCCCAGTTTCGCAGTCGACACGCACGTATTTCGGCTCTGCAAATGGTTGGGATGGGTTCCTGCTTCTAAAGCGACACGCAATTCTACGTATGCTCACTGCGAAGTCCGCGTCCCTGATGAGCTGAAGTATCCCCTGCATCAACTTCTGATCCGTCATGGCAAAACTTGTCCTAGGTGCAGAGCGGCAACTGGCGAGGGGAGCGCAGGGTGGGATGAAGGTTGTATTATTGAGCATCTCGTTACCAGGTCTGGTGGGCGGAAGGTCGGAAGTAGTCCAGCGAAAGAGATGAAGTCCACGAAGGGAGGGAAGGAGAAAGGGAAAACAAAGAAAGCCGTAGATGACGAGGACAGCAGCGAGCTTAGCGAGCTTGAAAGTGAAGATGGTGATAGCGAGCCTGGAGGGTTTTGAGGAGATTTGTTGGCTGTCGAGGAAATTGCATTGGTTGGCAATTACACAGACTAGGATGGGAAGTCATGACTAGGAGCCATGCATTGCATTCTCAAAGGTGATTGGTACTATCTAGCATACGAATCCTCGTAACCATAAGAGCCTTAGAATTCTATAAATTCATCGTAACATTACAATCGAACTCTTCAGACATTTTCCGTCATACTTTGAAGATCGCCCATATGAGCAAAATGATACACCTACTCAGGTCAACCGTCAAACAGGGTTCTAATACGCTTACTAGCCAGAGCTACGCAAGGGTAAATTCAGGGGTCTCTTCCTAGAGCCCGTACGAAGCTTCCTACTTACACGAAACTCTGACGAAGGTCTCTACAAAGCTCTTACAACCAAATTAAAGCTCTACAGTTCTATACAGCGGAGTTAGAGGGGGTATCCCCCTAAAGGTTTGATACAAAAGCCCTGCACGAAGTCGTCTTCTTTAAGACTAAGCCCAAATACAAGCTCTGCGTAGACAGGCTCTAGGCGTAGTCTTTGCATGGAGCTCCTACACGAAGCCTACGTAGGGAGGCTCAGTATAAAGCTCTACGTAAAGCTCCATACTGGGGAGGTTCAATGGGATCTCTTTATCAAAGCTTAATAGTTACGGAAGTTAGCGTTAATCCGAAATTGAACAATGAGCGCTGCACCGGCCCTGGACCTGGAATGAACTCCCAGGCCGGGAAGAAGAACCAAAGTGTAATACGAAATGAGAGCGAATATCAAGGCAGCGATGCGGCTTCGCGTGTTGAAAGAGTGGAGTAGATGTTCAGCAACTTGCCTTCTACTTTACATGACACAGACGGAACACTAGTTGAAGTTGCCCTCGAGCATAGCACTTCATCCACTAATGACAAATATGGTGCATCGGAAGTTACTCATAGCCGCAGCAGGTAGCTGAAGTGTTCAGCACATGTTTAGTCCGCATACATATTGCCATCCTCTTGATACTCATGTTGGGAATTTTCAGCACAGCAAACAATCACAGCCTTGTACAGTATGATCGCCACTGTTATCCTAGGTCTAGTGATTAGGATCTTCATGCTCGTCAGTAATCGAGGCGCTGCGAAAGGCGACTATGCGTACAGGTTATTCACTTGCTGAAACCTTGCATTGGTCAGTACATAAGCTTCGTGATATGTTACTAAGGAACACAATGCGCTGCACGCAACCTTGCCTTTGATATATTGACTGGTCAGGTGGAAGCTCGAATTGCAAAGGCTTTAGTGCCTTGGGTGACGGATCTGGGTGACGATGCTTAATTCCTGCATGCTGGTCTTTAGCGCATGGAATTCAAAGTTGCGGGTATTGTGTGCTGTAATAGGGCTTAGGCCGTTCATGCCTACCTTTTAAACTTCCTGCTAGATTGATAAGGATAATATTTACCCGCGTGCCATTCTCTCATAGATTCCTCTTCATGTTTAGGAGTTTGTTACAGTCGCTTCAGAAAAGGACGGGTTTATGTCAGAAACCATAATCTAGTACAGAAATTTACCAAATCCTCACCTGTTTGAACCACTTTTCTGTACCCGCGCATGCCACCACCCATCCTCCATACCAACACATCGCCGTCGCCTATTTTTTGAAGCTATTCAAAGCCTATATTTTTTCCTATTGCAGTTAGCGCCATGGCACACAGGAGGAAAGCCAAAGCACCTAAGAATACTACAAAGAATACTTCTAAAGCGCCTCAAGAAGTAGACCTTACCGCCGAACCTGCACCGCCTGTATCAATACCTCCTACTGCTGTAGAACAGTCTAAAGGCCCTCAAACCTTTCTTTTAAATCTGGCTGTGTACGCTGATAGCATAATGCTATTTACTAACGTTCTACCCATCTCGTTCGGAGTCTTCAAATTCCAGGAGTTTGTCGCCGAAAATATATATTAAGCCAGTAAATATTACGGCCTTCGTTCCTTCTAGCTTAATTAATTAACTGCTGTTATTTTATTATTAAGTCCAAAGGATCCTACAATACCCAAAGAAGTCAATAATGCAGATGAATGGCGTGAAGTAGAGGGAATAATAGAGACAGAATTAAAGTACGCAAGAAAGGCTTTTTAGGTTAATCTTATAGTCAAATATAAGACCGCTGCTGCACCTGTTAATGTGTCTACTAAAGCCAGAGGTGCTGAATTTACTGCGGCTGTTAATGCGGCTGTTGATGCACGGCTTTAAGCGGCAGGTCTTCTAACCAAAGCAGCGGCTGATAAGGAAGTAGAGTCCTCTAGTAAGGATCACGAAGGTATAGTAGAGGAAGTTATTGGTAAAAAGAAGAAATTAACTACCACTAAAATGTAGAAAGAGGCTGCTGAATAACGTAATCGTGATAAAGCTAAAGGCAAGCATCTATACGCGCTACTTAAACGCCATCGCTGCCTTTAACAGCACTGTAAGAACAAAAAGCATAGCGTTATATACTGTCTTAAATTTAAATTAAAGCACTACCCATTATAATCTTACCACTGGGCGCGCTGGTCGGAAGCAATTAAACAGAAGAAAGCTATGCTTAACGTACCAGATCTATCACTACTGTTAAAGATTAGGTATAGTAAACACATGCAGGATAGGGAGGATAAAAAAGACATAAAGGCATCTTTGGGCAGCTATAAGCACTATTAAGGTAGCTCTAGTAGCATAAATAAATCAACAAGCTCCCCTTTAAGACGACAGCGGTGATAAGGAGAGGCTTATACCACAGTTATACAATTACCAGCCAATCCTATTCCGTAAGACCAATTAGTAGCAGTAACGGTTTTAATAAACCAGATGCAGCAGCAGAACCAGCAGATGATACAATAGATGCAGAATGTTATATAGGCGGCGATGCCTCCTTCTATACAACTAACTATCGCCAATAGTTATTTTACAGTGGACCCTATACCAAATATAAGATCCTTATTAGTGCCGTTATTATAGAGCGCTCCATCGGTTCCAGCTTTATCCTCTAAAACGCCTACCCATTACTATCCACCCCCAACTATACCTACAAGCCTACTACCTAGTAGCCCCGCCCGCAGCGATATTAAACAATTAAATAGCAAGCTTGGCGCCTTTACTAAATAGCTATAAAGCTATTACTTAGTTGTCGCCAACGCCTTTACTAAAGCGGAGTCAATTTTAATTAAGGAGGACTATAACTTTAAGTTACTTAAGCACGCGCTACTTAATAGTAGTATGGGCCATACAAAGCTGTATAGGATTGGTTTAACATATGGGCTTATTAATTACATGGTAAACTGCTTAGAAGACTTCAGAGCGGATTAGTAACGTTATAATACTACAGCAGAGGCCTTACTTGACGTCTTAATTGGCAAGCACCCTATATAGATATATTATAAAAGACTAGACCTTATCCTTTTTATACTACCTCTTAATTCCTGCCCGTGAGAAATAGCCTTTTGCCCTCTTATTAAACCCTTATTGCTCTACCGCGTGGCTTAAAAAGTTACCAAAGTTATTCTATAGTTTAGCTTTAAATTAATGAGCACGCAGCTACTGCTTTAAGTTGTAAAAAGAAGCTTCAATTGGATTAAAATTGGGTAAGTAAGGAGGAAGATATTTAAGCCTAATACCAGCAGTATTACAGAGGCGTTAAACTTCCTAGGTTTAAGTAAGCAACAGTATTAAATACCTATCCTTTATAGACACCACATACCTCATTATAATGGATTAACGCATTATCTATTACTAGAACTAAACGAGGCTATAGATAAGGCTGTATATAAGTAAGAACCTTGTTCTTTATCCACTTAATAAACATTGGCCTGTTAACAGCGCCCTAGTGTATTAACTAGCCAGGCATATAGCCCTAATAGGTATACGCTGGCAGTAAGCTCCATCTTTTAGATCTCTTTAATTCCGATATTCCTTCAGCAGGCTTATTAATTGGCGCCCATCTATACTTTCTATTTATTGTCTTCTTGTTGCAAGCTAATTTATTAACAAAGATAAACTGATCGCGTCTATAGCCATAGATTTAAATAATCTAGTCGTCCCTTAGGCCTGGATTACGCTATCGCGTAATTATCCTTATAACCTTTCTACTCCATTTTCTTCGCTTTAATCCAGCCAACAATGTGCTTTATACTACTATTATATTATATTCGTTATATAGAAACCAGAGCATCTCTTCAAAATAGGCGTTTGGGCTATATAAGAGGTATTTAAGGAGGCCCTAATTAGCACGCGTTTATTAGTAAAATTAATATTAATATTACTACTTAACATCATACATCTAGAGCTTCATCTATAAGCAATAGTGGCCTACTATTTCCCCTAATTGGTGGATCAATCTGGCCATACCTCCTTAAATTCGCCCTCTAGCGTTAAAGGGTAGATTGAGGAACACGGGTCTTAATTTCTATATAGATATTATCGTAGTTGAGGTCAATCAGAGCTTGTATAATTAACTTCTATTCAGTTAACCAGGCGGGCTTGCCCATGGCTTCAAAAAATAGGCGACGGCGATGTGTTAGTATGGAGGATGGGTGGTGGCATGCGTGGGTACAGAAAAGTGGTTCAAACAGGTGAGGATTCGGTAAATTTCTGTACTAGATCATGGTTTCTGACATAAACCCGTCCTTTTCTGAAGCGACTGTACAGGCTAAGGTTGTGGCGGCCGCTACTGCAAAGCTTCCCGAGGCTTTGCTATTTTCATCCCGAACGAACTTAGAAGAAACCATCACGACTACCACAGCCTAGAGGAGAGCAGAGAGGGTGGGCTGAAGGCAAGAATTGTTGGCTAGTCCCTTATCGTTTCTTCGATACATTCTCCGCAGAGGAAGATCGAGTCTGGCACCCCATGGTGGTGTCCAGTCTGCTCTTCCTCTCCTCTGCCTGACCCGTGATGGGCTGCCACGACGACAAATAGATCGCTCTCCGCACAGAGACATCATCATTTACTCAACGCTTTGGTCCAAATAGAGCAGGTCTCCATAAATCATACTCGAGGGAACATAAATAGTTACAGTGAAGTGCTAGAGTTTGCACGCAGTGAGTGCGCACAATAGCTTTCCGGTGGTTAAAGTGTCTACCACAGTTTACTCATTGATTACTTTGCTCTACCAGTATGACTCTAGGGAAGCACCACCTCTTACCAGCTGCTCTGTGGATCCAGCATCCATCAAATCACCGCCGTCAGATATCGTATAACGCTCGTTTCCCCTTTCGCAAATCATAATCCACCGCTGAGCCCGTTACACCAACACACCCTATACCCATCAAAATGTCCGAAGATGGACCCGCAGGAGACTCTGCGCCATCAGATCTCCCAAAATCAGGCATCAGGCTTCCGGCTGGAGCTCTCGAATCTCTCGTAGGCCCTTCTCCTACCTCCTTTCCTCAAAACAAAGCCCTCTCCAAGCTAACGATCCAACCTCCAAATATAGACGAAATCCATCCTCGAGGACGTTCTGTATAACATAATCTCTAGTATTGCGCTCTCCTCTCACCGCTCCGAAAAAATCCTCCGTATGTCCTCGGCCGCAACCCAAGCCGAATCTGCTGCTGTATCGCATCTCGACTCGCAACCGCCACCTCCGAAGGGAGCCCCACCACCTCCAATGCCCTCTATGACTTTCAATACCCCAGGCGCCATCTGGGAAAATGGCCGCGTGTCGCTTAAAGGAAATCCCTTAAAAACCACACCAGAGATTACATGTCCACATTGCAAGTTGCCGCGGTTGATGTATCCAATTAGCGGCAAGGGAGCACAGACACCTGATCTTACAAAGGAATATTGTATGTTGTATCCATGGGTACAGCGTCCTGGCCACGATGTATACGGTAATCCATTTCCAACGGACATGGCGAAGAGCAAAAAAGAGCGCGAATTAATGCGGCAGCAACTCAAGAATGCGGAAAAAGAAAGCGTCGGCACCCCAGGTTCACAGGATGCAGAAAGTGTGGCAGGTGGAGAAGGGGGCGGGACGGGCAAGGAGATTAAGTTAAACACTGGAGGAAAGCCGGCCAGCTACATCCCGTGGCATACATGTCCGAATTGCAAGCGCAGTTTACTTATAACGCGCTTTGCGCAGCATTTGGAAAAATGTCTTGGAATAAGCGGGCGTCAGAGCTCAAGGAATGCTATGGCGAAGTTGACTGGCCAAAATGGAACCGGCAGTGGCACAGGCGTCGCCAATACGCCGTTGGGCAGCCGCATGGGCACGCCAGTTCCTGGTTCCTCGCAAGGTGGCAATATGGGCAATATAAAGGATAAAAGGAATAGTCCGGTAAAGAAGCTCGGACTAGGCGATGAGGATGAAGGTGACGGTGATGAGACGCCAGAGAAAAAGAAGAAGAAGAAGAGTTCGTATGTCAAGAAAGCCGATCGGGAAAAGTCTAGCAAAGACCCTTCAACCCACAAGGTGAAGCTAAAAACTAAGGACCCAAATAGAGAACAAGATAAAGACCCGGGCGCTTTGAAAAAATCGACCAAGTCGAATGATGGGATTGAGAAAGTTGATGGAAAGAGGGATAGAGAAGACGCCGGGGATGAAGGGCCGAGAAAAAAGGTCAGGCTTGGCTTAAATAAGGAGGGCAGTGTAGCTAGTACTGCGAATAGCGAGGCAGGCAGTAACATTGTTGTCGGAAATGCGACTGGAGGTGGGGAAGGTGGAGGTGATAATTGAGCGAAAGATTCTTGAGTACCTCAAGAAGACATAATGCCTTTTCGCCGGTGGCATCTTCATATAACTGCACATACTACATTTCTCTGGCGTTGGGGCGGCACTCCGAAGGACGGCTTCGGCAGGACAATATTCTCATTTTTGTCCGGTTGGTGCACTCCTGCGGTTTTCCTTGTGGATTTCTAGGCGTTGGAGTCCAAGGAGTTCGTCACAGCTACGGCTGATAGCATTAACGGAGGTTGTACATTTGCGGATTTTCTACGACTCCTTGTGTGTATGAGGTTATTATACTTGATTATAGTTAATTTCTCTATTTGCGCCCAACTGCTCCTAAAGCTGTTTTAGCAAACCTAACTCAACTGCATAATCTTTGCAATCTCAAATCTTGCCTACTAACTTTTGATGTGGCCCACTCGCCCGCATGGCCTACTTGCCCGCAGACTGCGTTAATTAGTTCGTGGATATAGTTTTCCGAGAACTCCTCTAATCCATAAAACCTGTCCCATTGAGACTAACAACTCTTCGTTTATGCGCAATAATTAGCATAATGTATTTCCAAGTCCGCCACCCGTGGCAGTTACCCTTTTTGCAACGTTAACCTTCATTTTATATTTATTCTCTATCGAATATAGGCGTCTCCGAGCGCTTCCCATTGTAACCGGTTTCAGTAGTACACGAGAGGCATATAGGTAAAATTTATTCACTCCACAGAACTTTATTCTTCGTGGGTATAGCAATATTTGGCCTAGTCGCCCGGATATCCATATATATTGGCGGTACTTACTGTTGGAAAACAAGCCCGCAACGATATCACGTGATGAGACTTGTGAGAGAAACCTCTTGGCAGGAATCTGACCAATTAGACAACCCCGACCGTGCGGTCGAAGTTTCTTGAAATCTCTTCAACCACCTATATAGAAGATAAGCAATACACAGAGTTTTAGCTCCATAACCTCAATTCAACAGTTACGCTGTGTTCCAAGGTAGAGCTTGCACATCGCGTCATTGGATTATAGGATTGAACTTTCTCAGCTCCTCTTACCTGGCCGATGGGCGTGCGGATTTCAAGGTACGAGAGTATTCCATTTAATCCAAAACTGACTGCGAATCATCTTGCTAGCGTGGTATACGACGTGCACATAAAATTTATGTGGCTGTGCATTCTAATACTAGTACGTATTTAACCAAGCTGTGCTGCTGCCTATCAACAGACTAACGACAAGTCCCTATGCATGCCAAGATTAACCCGTCCGAAATTAATACCACCTAAGGTTTCACGTCATCTACACATTTTCTATATCATGGAACAAAAAGCCATCTAAAAAGCCGAACAACCTCAAAATGACCTCGAAGCAGTTCTACCCTCTTCTGCTCCAGTTGAAATAAACACGTCAAAACGACTTACTAGACAAATGGCAAGACGACAATATGCTACAACTCCACTTATCTTAGAAGTTTCTGCAACTGCCCCAACTCTTGTCATGACCGGAAGACCAACTTCAACCTTAACATCAATCCCAGCGCCGGAGCCAGTATTACATTCAAATCCTGTTATATATCTGTCAGAAAACCTTATAATAAAGTTAATAAGACTTACTAAATCTGGCCTTAATCTAATGTACGCTAAGCAGCACCAATTAAAAGACCCCAAGATGCAACTGTACTTGTACCGAGAACGCTAGCTCAGACACCAAACCTCTGAAGGGTCTGGTGAAGTGAGTTTGGCCCAGGCGACTGAGGCAACGCTCGTTTTTGCACAAGAGGAAGCGGGTACAGCCGTATACATCTCCCCGCAAGGCTTGATTATGACGTGCTCCCATTGTGTGGCTCAGAACCCCGAAGAGTCTAATTAGACAGAGCATAAGTAGATGCTCTTTGCTTCAGGTCAAATTGTTCAAGCTAAATGTATAGCGTGAGATCCAAAGAGAGATCTAGCTCTTTTATAAATCACCACAGCGCAATTACTACCACAACCACAAGAAGCATCCCCTTTAGCGCTCACACCTAGTATCTCTTCGTTTCCACTCATATCTGTAGCTAAATACCCTCCGCCTCTCTGTGCGGCATTGATACGTATTGGCTATCCAGGGAGTGAGGACCTCGAAGTTTCCCGTCCTCGCATCAAGACAGACTATGATATAAGCACTGGCCTATTCCGCGGATATGCCTCAGGCCAGGATGTACAGGACAATTTGGAAATAGGTGCGTTAACGCACGACTGCTGGACATATTGGAGCCACAGTGGCGCCCCGCTTGTTAAGACCTCCGCTGGCTGTCTTGTAGGATAGCGTTCTTCATGGGATGAGGATACTGTGATGCAACGTGGGATATCGCTGGAAGCCATATAACAGTTCATGCAGCATTTCGTGACGACAAAGAATGGAGAAGTTCAAGTGCTACATGTTAGATAGCTCCAGGTTCCAATGCTATCTGGTAAGACGTTTAGAATTTTACTAAAAGCGAGTACTAAGTTATATACGACGTTACCCCTCCGCCTGGGGGGGGGGACCTGAGATAGGAAGGATAGGAAGCTTAGGAAAGCCACATTATAGAGATTTATTATCTTATAAATCAGACGCTCCGTAGTAGAAATTTAACTAAATTTAGTTAGATTAGCACGTGCTTAGTTACGGGGCAGGATACACTTATATTACTCCCTATATTTAAAATTTCTTTATAAAGCGTCTAATAGTTTATAGGTGTCGCTTTAGTAAAAAGTAAATTTTTTAAGAGTTAATTTTTATTCTCTTCTACGAGCTATATCTTAACTATAATAGTTGTAATATATTTAGAGTATTAAGAGGCGAGATATATTATTATAAAACGTAAGTTAGATTTTTAACAGAATCTTCGTAGATTTTAACTAAAACCGACCGACTGCCTATATCTAACTGTAAGGCATATTGCCTAGGTGTACGGTAGGGAGAAGGCAAGCCGAGCATGAGTCACAGGAGAGTCGATGGAAGAGGACGATATGGTAAAGAGTAGGTATGGCAATACCCTAGTACAGAGACGAACCGATGAGGAAGGAAGGAGGGCTGTAAGCCCAAGGAGCTTATAAGGAGGTGCCGAAGACTAGCCCCTGAGAGTGCACCCGAGTAAGGGATAAAAGATCCCTTACACTAACTTCTTATGAAATAGAGCTACGATATCGCTAGAATATAGGGGGGTAGAGAAGATAAATAGCTTTCAGCTCGTAGTATTTTAGAGATAATTAGACGTAGAGAAGCATATCCCTTCCAACAGTGGAATTCGTCTTACGGTTATCGATAAGGGCTAGCCAATAGAATCAATAGTATCTAGGCTGCGTGACCATACGCGTACTTTTGATTCTAGTGTTCGCGCACGGTCCAACACCACCGTTAGAAGGGATAAGGTATGTTGGCCGCGGAGGTAGCTTTACAGCTAGGGTAATATCGACCTGTGACGACGGCTGTCAGACATCAGTATCAGCCTAATTTTGGTCTGTTACACCACCCTCCAGGGACCCCTGTAAGGGGTCAATTCTCTTATGTATATTAGGGCTCTTAGAGCCACCTTAAATAAAACAGATCACTCGTACAATTCTGTGTCTCTACCTACCAGCCAGCTTAAGTCATTTGTCGTGATACCTGCCTGGTTAAAAGTTATGAGCCCGGTAACCTTCTGAGCACCAGGGAGATCTCAGTGGCCAGACGACTACCACTAAGCCTCTTTGAGCATAGTTCATCACGAAATATCGCGTGCTTTACGCGTAAGCGCGTCTCTTTACGCAACCTCAAAACAAAAGCCAATATGGCAACCAAGGACTCTACAAACCCTCTTTTGCTAACCCAGAAAGACTGGCCTATATGGTTTTAATTTATCCGCCAAGAAGCAAGTTTTGCGAAGATCTGGGACTATATTAACCCAGATAAGACGGAGAACAAAATTAAAGAAAACACTGAGCCATCCATACCTTCGATAGCAGCAGCTCCTACAGCACCTGCAACAGCTCCTGCAGCTTCTACAGCACCAGCAGCAGCTCCTATAGCACCAGCAGCAGCTTCTACAACACCAGCAGCAGCTCCTGCAACTTCAGCAGCAACTCCAGCGTCTACTGGAACAGCTACACCTGGGTCATTAAGTCAACAAGGACAACAAACTCCACAATCTCTAAAGATATAGAGAATGCTCTTTAAGCTCTACAAGCTCCAACAACAGGACTACATAAAACGGGAAGAGAAGCTCTACACCTTTATAGCACTATTGCATGCCACCATAGGCACCAACTTCTCAGGATATCTTAAAAACCTCACTACACCATATTCAATTTTAAGGTAGCTGAAAAAGGTAGCAAAGCCGTCATAAGCTACATTGCAGCAAATGGTATTAGATAATCTCAAGAAACGGAAACAAGGGCCTAAACACCAGACTCTGGAATTATGGCTTTAGCTTTATATTACCATTATACAGAACGGCAAAGAGCTAGAGGAAGGGTTAATAGAGGCAACGGAAGGCAGCGTTATATAAGCCTTTATCTAGGACTATAAGGAGATCTATCCAGCTCTGTATTATGCCTTCATCCAGAAGGTAGTAAAGAGGTCAGAGAAGCTTAAAATGTTAATAATAATTAAGAAATTCAATCTACTCTATAGGCACCCAAATTCTGATCATAACACCTATACCACACTCTTGGGACAGCCATCTGCGGGACAACCATCTGCAAATCAGATAATAACGTATATTATTCCAGCTTCTTCTTATCTATCTCAGACAAAGTGTCCTGCTTGTGGTTTTACCTACAAACTAAGGAATTGCAAGCAGCTGTTTTAATCTCTTTAAGGTCCAACCTTTATACCAAATAATAAGTATTTAAGGAATTGTCAAGAATAGCTTAAGGTCCCAAAAAATAAGCAGTACTATAATAAAAGGCTTAAGCAGATTAAGCAGGAAGGTCCTAGGTTAAGGACGTCTCTATTAGCTTTGTCTACTACTAAAAAGATTAAGGATCTAGACAGGCCCTAAGCTACAGCGGCTGCTGTAACAACATCCTTTTTATTATTAATATTATTATAGGATTATCCAGATCTGTTGTTGATTAATGCCTAGGGGTATAACACTATGGCAGACACCCACTTCTGCAACAATATTAGATACTTCCGTAACCTTAAGCCGTGCAGGTCCATAGCAACGGCTAGAGATACTAGGGCAGAAATCCATGGATACAGTAATATTAACTTGGCAATTAAGGTGGGCAAACAACGCCTAACTTGGTATTTAATATTAAGGAACATAGCGTACGCTTTATATTTTCATACTAATCTAATATCCGCAGCAAAGCTCCGTAAGGTTGGAGTAATTATTAACCAATCTATAAACCATCTGCGCTATAAAGATGATGGAACCCTATTTGCTAACCTTATAAAGTATAGAGGTCTTTACCTTATTAATGCTATTGCTAGCTTACCTACTCCTAAAATACCAGAATATCTTATCTCGTAGACTGAGATAAATCACCTTTAACAAATCCAGAATCTACTAGATAATCTTTAAAAAAGCAAAGACTAGATAGAGAACTTTAACGAAGAACTAGATATAGGACTGCCGCATTTAGCAAATATTAACGTTACTCCTACGTCAAAAAGCATTCAGATCTTAATAGAAGAACTCCGTTAGCTGCCTACTACGGATCCAACTCTAGGACCATCTATACCTACACAGGCGTCTACAACTCCACCGACGTCATTGATACCATCTACATCTTTAGCGCCTCAGCAATTACTATCTACTGTGGCATCTCCTGCGTCACAGACACCATCTACCACTTAGTCATCTTCTAAAGTCACCAAACTACCGTTTATAGATCCTACACCTCGTTCCGAACCTCAGACGACAGCAGGCTTATTATCAGGGGGTAAGAGACGTTCTGGCCGTAAAAAGCGGCCTACGGCAAAGAAGAAAGATATGCCAAATCAGGATCTACAACGACGAGCCTTTGCGGTTCAAAATAACGGTGATAATAATCTTATCAATCCAGATACGACACCATCAGCTCACGCTTTTTGTGCTGCTGCAATAAAGACGTACGGATATCGAGATAACTTTCAACCACAACCAAAGTCATGGAGGGAGATACTCAGCCATATTAAGGCTCACCACCAGCTCGTCCATCCCAACTGCCTAATCCGGTAATCTAGCTCTAACGCTCTGCGCCAGATCTAAGGGGGTGTATTAGCCGCGGAGGTAGCTTTACAGCTAGGGTAATATTGACCTGTGACGACGGCTGTTAGACATCAGTATCAGCCTAATTTTAGTCTGTTACACTACCCTCTAGGGACCCCTGTAAGGGGTCAATTCTCTTATATATATTAGGGCTCTTAGAGCCACCTTAAATAAAACAGATCACTTGTATAATTCTATATCTCTACCTACCAGCCAGCTTAAGTCATTTGTCGTGATACCTGCCTAGTTGAAAAGGTATCCCTTAGCACGTTGAAATTGGTCCTAAGCTTATCAATAAGAGCCGGCCAATAGAACCAATAGGATTAAGGCTCCGTGACCATACGCGTTGCTCTAATTCAGACTTGCGGGTAATAGGCTTGACAGCCCTATTAAACAGACAGCCTATTAGCTAATAGTATTAAGATATTATTAGAACAGGGTCTAACAGCCTAAACCATAAAGGGAAATTTCAATTTATTATTATCTTAAAACCCTCTAGCTACTATACAATAAAGAAACTATAAAGGGATACTTAGAATTCCTTAATCAGCCCAGTCCTTTAAGCATTCTGTTGCCTCAAGTATTTATATACTTGTTTTTATATAATCCCATAAAACTCTATATCAAGAGCCTAAAAATACTCTCTCTGGTTTATTACTCATTCTAGGTATAGAGAGAACTTTAATTACAAGCTATAAGAGTCGTTTATATCTCTCTTACTACTAACTCCACTATTAAATAGCCGTTATTTTACTATCTAGTATAATTAGGTTCTTACTAATATAGTAGTAACTCTTTAATTAACATCTAATACGGATCCTACTAGCCTACGCAGACTACTCCGCACAGGGGGGAAAACTTATATATTTATAGGAAGAAAACCCCTGTAGTTAGGGGAGGAAAAACCCTATAAGCAGCCTCAGTAGGATAAAAAACCCCAATTTGCTATATTTGCACGTAGCTGCAGCCCTGCGGGCCTACAGCACGTCCTCCTCCTTAGATGTTTTAAACTCCTTAGGAACTACTACTTCCTTCTCTAGCTTATCTAAAGCTAGGGTTTACTACGTCCTAGCTAGGTTTTGCCAATTAATCGCCGTGTATTTATTGCTGCCTCTCCTATATCTTAACCATCCCCTATATGCTATCTTTTATTAACTATTACTATATACGCCTTGCCTCCCCCCCCCTAGAGCCATTAAAGGCATAAGGGGGATTTATCTGTTTTACTATCCTAATACTAAAAGACAAAAGCGGGATATGTGTACCTGGGTATCTTTTATGCCTAGGCCCTAGTCACTAGGCCCTCTCTAAGGGCACCACTCTATTAAGAGGAGATAAGGAAAACTATATAGGGTTATCCGGCTAATAGTTTTAGTAGTATTATGGCAGTATAGCGAGTAACCGTATGCTCCGCGGGCGACCGCCCTAGGGGTTAGGAGGGGCCGTATATTTACTTATATATTTGTTTATTTGCGCGTTTACTTGTTTATTAATATAAGGTTATTAATACTTTTAATTTAGGGGTTAGGAGATGTTATTAAGTACTATCCATCTATGTTAGATTATACAGGTGCCCTAGATAGGAGAATAGTAGTAATCGTCGTACTATAGAGGGCCAACAGTGGTGGTTTTCAAGATCTCACCATCTGAAAATTTTTTACCACCGCCCTTAACGCCCACAACCACTACCAGGTCCTGTCCGCACGCTATGCGACGTCTCTGCGTTGGCTCTAGATCTGAGCTTCGAAGACCCAGGTTCGTAGCCATTACCACGTATAGGTATAGAGTCCAATTTCGACAGCCTTCTTACTAATATAATTATTAAACTTATCCTAGCTTTATAGACGAGTATACTTTAAAATATATAGCCAACAAGCCTTATAGAAGGTAGAGAGATTTTCCTCCAGTTAGAGAGCAGATTTTGTTACGGACGCTTTAAGTACGATGTTATAACTACTTAGGGAAGAGTCATAGGAAGCTAGTTGGTTAATATAGGCACGGTCTAGGATAGATCTAGTGGAACCATATAACAAGGAATGGTAAGCAAGTCATATAATGTTATACGTAGTGTACGGAGTATACGCAGTGTACGTCTATATATAATATGTATAACACGTACCTTACGTATAAAAGAGGATTTCTTAGGAGTATAGTTATATATTTAAAGGACCTCAGTCCCTACCGTAGATAGTTCTCTCCTTATAGTAAATCTTAGAATATAATTAGAGTTAATATGTTAGGCAACCACTCTACTAGTTGTTATTATATTATTAATTTGTTCTTACCTATATACCTAGCCTAATAATAGGACCCACCGTAGTTCCTACTATAAGGTTCCGTTACACATTCACTACTAAGGTTATAGTATTAAACAAGATTGAATAACATGCTACCTAAAGCACTAGTTACAATAATGTTGACGGTAGCTATAACCTTAGGACCAGGAGATACCAGTATAGTGGATATAGATTCTTAAGTGGTTACGCGAGGTTAGTTATAGGAAATGGTTAATTACTTATAAGACAATAATAGGATACTTAAAAAACGCATTAATAAAATTAGAGTAGCGAAAATTAAGCTACCTTCAATTAAACGGTTTTTAGGAGAAAAGTCAAAGCTTAAGGGATTTCTTATGTAGATGCACTTTAAGGTAATACAGGAAGGAGCGAAGTTAGTAATATTATTGGATTAAGTAGCCTATGCAGAATTGTTCCTAATGGGGAGGGCACTTAAGTGGTTTAAACTATACCTTACGGAAATATAGGCTAATGGCATAACAACTACTAACTAGGACGTACGGTATATATTTACCAGTTAGAACGGGTTCGCAGAATAACTAATATAGATATTTAGAGACCTAGAGGCCACAACTACAGCGGAACAAAAGCTTTAGAACTTAGTATAACGCACTTTAGTAATTAAGTATACAACGCAGTTTTAAACACTAGCTATATAGGTTAAGTGGAATAATAGGGCGCTTATAGTATAGTATAAATAAGGATTTAAGGCTAAAGTCTAGGACATAATTATTCTAATAGAAGATGCGGATACTCTAAGAGAGTTAATAGACTAGTTAATAAAGATTAATAATAGGATCTATTAAAGGGAACAAGCTAAGAGAGGGCAAGACAGAGTTCTATAGTTATATAAGGTGTAGAGTACGCAATAATAGATATAGAGTTAAAAACTATAGAATGGCGCAGAGCTAATGGACCTAAGCGGTACTAAAGAAACCTAAAAATAGGAAAAGAAACTATAGAAACCTAGAGGTTAAGAATCTAGTAATTAAAGGACCTAGGAGCAGAGGCTAAACTAGGGATTTTAGCAGTAGAAGATATTTAGGCGGACTCCATAGCAAGAAAAGTAGTTTAAAGATAGGGCTTATATAAATTGCGGAAAACAAGGTCATTTTGCCAGAGACTATAAAGGTGGTTAGAGTAACCACGCAGTAAAGGGAACTAGACTAGCAGGGAATACATATATACAGAGGGACAATGGTGCACTGCGAGGAATAAAAGAATGTTTAATTAACAGTTTTGCGTATTGTTATAATAATATATACCAAATTTATAAGGACGCTAAGTATAGCGTAAGCTATTGGCTATAGGAGCCATTATTATCTAAGTTTAGAGGAACCAATAAACTAGCTTATAGATTGGATATTAAAGATAATAAGTTTGATATAGGCGAAGCATTTACCAACAATAAGGCAATAAAGGCAGCTTACTAGGAGTATGCAGACCTTAGAGAAGTTAAAATAGTGTAACGGAACCTTATAGTAGGAACTACGGTAGGTCCTATTATTAGGCTGGGTATATAGGTAAGAACAAAACAATAACGTAATAATAACTGGTGGAGTAGTTGCCTAATAGATTAACTCTAATTATATTCTAAAATTCACTACAAGGAGAGAACTATCTATGGTAGGGACTGAGGTCCTTTAAATACACAACCGTACTCCTAAGAAATCCTCTCTTGTACGTAAGGTACGTATTGTCTATATTAAACATAATATCCCCTTTGTTTAATATAGTTAATATGTTTAATATTACATGACCTTGGTTACTATTCCTTATCACATAGTTCTACTAGATCTATCTTAGACTGTGCCTGTATTAACTAACTAGCTTCTACCAACTCTTCTCCAAGTAGTTATAATATTGTACTTATGTGACGGCTTGTATAAATGCCTCTGAACCAAAGCTTGTGGATTGCTATCTAATGAAGATACTAAGCTAAGGAGAAGAAAAGAAGGGGGTTGCTAGGACCATAGTAAACATATATAAAAGGGCAGCCGCTAAGGCGCTAGCGGTAAGCGAGCCAATCGTAGGTTAGCAGAATATGGCAGCAGCATGGTAGAATTTGGCAGGTAACGCGCTCTAGCACCATTACATCACCCCCCCCTCCTGAAAAAGCCTGCCCTTAGGCATTGTCCGAGCTCCCTATTATTGTCTAAATTGTTGTAATTATCTAACCCTTCTTTCTAGCATTTAATCTAGTTATTTAATTTACGTGGTAGTCTAGGGAGATTAGGGTGGGCTAGGTGGAAATCTCGTAGCTTATAGGGGGAGTACTTAAAATTAGATATGGGGTACCACTTTAGGTCGTTGTTATGGCCTACCCAGCTTGCATAGTATTTTAAGACATTACGGACCTTTTTTACTGCTAGGATTTCTTTAACTTCCCATTCTTCGTCCTTAGCAATCTGGATTGGTGGTAGGGGGTCATTATACTGTCTAGGTAGTGGATTATCCGCAGCCTTTCATAGCCGGTTTGGGGAGAAAATGGGGTGGATTCTTATTAACTCTAGTAGCTTAACCTTAAAAGAGTGTCCTACCTTTTAAAGAGTCTCGTATGGGCTAGCTATTTGGTGGTTTAACTTGCGGCTTGGCCTCTAGGTTTTCTAGTTCTTTATTAACACCCATACCTTATCTCCTACTTGGAAGTCTTCCTCGCGATAATATTAGTTTATATTAGACTCCTTTTTTTCTTATGCCTTTCTTATAATTATTTAAGCAGTCTTCCAGGCTTTATATATTCTCTTAGTAAATACCCAGGCCTCCTCGTGGCTAAGGCGTTCGCGGGCCGTAGTGGGTTTAGTAGGCCTATCCTAATTAAAGGACGTTTGTAGTGCATACCCATAGAGCAGTTTAAATGGGGACATCCCTATACTGTTATAAGGGAGTGTAAGCTGCGCGTAGTCTATTATAGGTAGTAATTCCAACTAGTTGTCCTGATAGTAGTCTATAAAGGGCCGTAGTCGCTGGTCAAGGTACTGGTTTATAATCTTGGTTTGGCCGTTAGTTTAAGGGTGGAATATAGTAAAGAGCTTAATCTTAATCCTAAGGATACGGCAGAGTTTATTCTAGAAATCTAATATAAACTAGGGGCCACGGTTAGAGACAATTAATTTAGGGGCGCCGTAGAATTAATAGATGTTGTTAATATAGAGGCGGGCCATATCCTTTACAGTCATGGTCTTAAAACAAGGGAGGGAGACGGATTGCTTGTATAGTTGGTTAACCACTATAAAGGCTGCATCGTGGCCGTGGGCGTCCTTTGGAAATGACTTAAAGTCTATAGTGATATATTGCTAAGGGTATTCTAGAACTAGCAGTAGTTGTAGCTACCTAGGAGTTCGATCCCTAAGGGTATTTGCGCGTCTATAGGTGTAGTAGTTTCTAACAAATTAATCCACATTGGATAGAAGTCCTCGCCAGTAGTAATGGGGCGCTAGTAGTTGGTGGGTCTTATTATAACTAGGGTATACTATAGAGACTTAATAGTGGGCTTTGTGGATTAACTCTATCTATAGGTTGTTAATATCTAGAACTATAAGCCGTCCTTAGTATAGAAGTAGTCCTTCTTCTATTTCTAAATTAGGGTCCTCCTTCGCGGCTTGGTCGCGAAGGGCTTTTAGGGAGTTAGCCATGTGGTTTGTAGTTAGGATGCGGTTAACTAGCCCTATTAGTTCGTTTAAAACTGCTCCCTCTAGGGGTGCTAGCTTATTCTGTTTGGAGTTTAGTTCTTTAAGAATTTGCGGGTCAAGCTATTTAGGATAAAGGAGGGCGCGCGTCTGGTATTAGGTCTTTAGCTTATCCTAGGGTCCTACATCTTGTTCCCTTTGGGTTAGTGTATCAGCTTTAGTGTTTTGCTTGCCAGAACAATACATAATCGTAAAGAAGAATTTAGAGAGTATTTTGGCCCAGCGGGCTTGTCGTCTAGTAAGCTGCTTTATAGTTATAAAGTACTCTAGGGCTTTATAATCCATATATATCTTAATCCGGGAGTTCGTGCCTTTAAGCTCTACGCGCTATTGGGACAGCAATTGGATAATAGCTAGCATTTCTTTATTATATACTTCGTAGTTATACTTAGCTAGGTCCATTGTTTTTAAGAAGAAGGCAATAGGGTACTATTCGCTGTCTAGATATAACTATAATAGGATTCCTATTATAACTCCGTTAGAAGCGTCCGTCTCTAGCATTAATTTAAGGTCTGGGTTATAGTAATAAAGGATTAGAGAAGAGATAAGCCGATTTTTAACTCTCTAAAGGCTTCTATATAGTCGTTATTAAAGACAAAAGACGTGTCTTTCTGGGTAAGTCGTATAAGAGGCGTTGCTATAACTCTATAGTTACGGATAAATCGGCGGTAGAAATTACAAAAACCCAGGAAGAACTAGATCCCCTTTATAGTGCGAGGGGGCTTCTAGTTGCGGATTACGTTGACCTTTTTAAGGTCGACTTTAATCCTATCTATACTCACTATAAACCTGAGGTACTTTGTGCGTTTTACCCCAAATTTATATTTCTTAATATTAACTTGCAAACCCGCGTTCCGTAATCTCTCTAGGACCTTCTTAACGTGAACTTAGTGCTTAAGTTCGTTGTCTAAGTATATAAGGATGTCGTCTAGGTATGCCATGCAGAATTTATTAAGGTAATTAAAAAGAACATCATTTATATACCTTTAGTACGTAGCCGGTCCGTTTATTAGTCCAAAAGGAAGAACTTTGCATTTATAGGACCCGTAATAGGTACGGAACGTTATTAAATCTTTAGATACAGGGTCTATCCTAATTTAGTAGAAAGCTTGGCGGATATTAAGTTTAGTAAAGATCTTTGCCCGGCTTAGACGTGCGAGGGTTTTATTAATTAACGGAATAGAATACCAATCCTTTTAAGTAATAGCATTTAGCTTTTAATAGTCGATATAAAAACGGAGGCCTCTACTAGGCTTTTTTATAAATAGGATAGGGGAAGCAAAAGGGGCTTAACTTAGCTTAATAAACCCTTTATCTAGGTTATTAATTAAGTACTACTTTGTTGCTTTTAGCTTGTCCATTAATTGTTAGTAGAGGGGGCTATAGCCTAGCAAGTTATTGGCTTCTAATTAAATCTTATAATTATACGTCTAGTAAAGGGGTAACTTATCCAAAGCTACCCTTAAGAACGCGTCCTTGTACTTAGTATAGATAGTAGGAAGAAGACGTTTAACTAGTTCCTTGTTAGTTTCCTTAATTAGCTTTTCTTCCCTCTTGTTAATAATCCGGTTAATCTTATATAGGCTTGTTGTAAAGACCTCATTTTCCTTCTGGTATATATTAAAGTGGAACACTATAGCGCTAATTACGGCGATGTCTACTATAGGGGGGTTGCAGGACAATGGGGGCATGCGTGACCTTAGGGCCCTCTAGGGTATTAGTGTTGTTATTACTCCTTTTAGCTCCTATTATATCTTTTAGAGGTTATCCCTTATATCTTATTAGTACGTTCTTTTCTATACCGGTCAGATCTGCGCGATTTAGACGCTGTCTATATCACTATCTGTCCCGCTTTTATATATAGAGTCCTTCTCGAACGTAGCGCTTCGGGAGAGTATCTTTATTGGTACAGAGTTCTTTCTAGCTTCGCGGCGGGCGTCTTCTTAGGCGAAGGCTAGGTCACGGGCCCGGACATCCTGCTGATATATAGGGTTAGACTTCGCGGCTAGTATCTTACGGTCGGTTCGGATTTCTCTAATAAAGGAGGGTAATTTCGGTCTATCCTCCGGCTAGATAAACTGTCTTTGTTATACATTCAGCTAAATATCAAAGTAGGATATCTATTTTCGGCTGAGGATTATATCGTAGGACCCTAGGTCTAAGATGCAGAAAGGGATACCGTATTAATATTATCCATCAAGGGAGATATATAACTTTAGGACGTGGGTAACCGGCTTACCAGCTTAGCCGTTATAGCCTTTTACCTAGATAGGCTTCTCTAGTAGGGTAGCTTTTATATTTAGAAACTTGGCAACGTTAATTACACAGGCAGTATTTATAAAGGTAAAGCTATTTACTCCAGTATTAATAAGGGTAGTTGAGTTAACTCTATATCCATTTTAAGATACTATACATGGAACCATAAAGTGTTTTCCACCTATTAACTAACTTAGATCAATCTCTTTAAGATTAATAGGATACCCTAGAAGAGAGTCTTTCCCTAGGGTTCTTCTTTTCCTAACTTATTGGACGTTTCTCCTTCCTCTATCTCCTTAATATCCCCTAGTTCTGGGCAAAACAAGGCAAAGTAACCCTCCTTATCGCAGTTATAGCACGTGGCCGAGGCGGGGTTAATTAGGGTATTGCGACGAGTACTAGTTAAGGGTATGGTACGTGGCTAGTCGGGCGAGGCTCGCCGGTGTGTAGTTATAACCGCTTTTAGTGCAAGAGCAGACGTAGCTTGTCTTCCTGCTCCAGCTCCTGTAAGTGTGGCTGGCGAGTTGCAATTGCTACGTGGTCGCTTCTGCTAATCAGGGCGGGCGTCAATCCGCTTTAGTTCTGCGTCTAAAGATAGGCAATAAGCTGCGAGTTTTTTATAGGTTAGTAGGTTATTTAAGGTTACAGCAATCTTCTCTTATAGCCGGATTGTTAGCTTATTGTATAAGTCCAAACGGTAGTTCTTAAGGGGAACCTAGCCTTCTCCTATAAGGTATAGGAATTGAGTCTAGAATTCGGCAAAGGGTTAGTTTGGTTTTATTATTAGGCAATTATAGTCGTACCAGGCATCCCGTACTTTGTTTAGGTTAACGTAGATAGCAGCTAGGTGCCGTATTATCTTGTTAACAGATGTAAATCGGACAGGGGAATTGTCCTTAAACTTGGCTTAAAGGTGCTGTTGGGCATCCCCTATGGTTCGACTAAAGAGGTAGAGCATTTTGGCTTCTTTAAAAAGGAAATAGTTATAGTTAACGCGGAGCTTTCCTTGTACTTAAATCCTCCAATTTTTAAAGGTAGGGTCTATCCTATTAGACAGTGGTTAGGGGTTAGGGAGCTTAACGGACTTTAATTGTTTTATTATTGTGTCTATACTCCCTAGTGTGTTATATTTGGTTAAGTGAATAGGACGACTAGGACTTCTGGAAGGGGGGGCTAAGCTTTATAGGGCCGCAAGGCTATCTAGGATCTCTTATAGGGTCTCCTGTGTGCTTTAAGCTTAAAGACGGTTGGCTTCCTAATTAGCCGTTAGGGCATAAATCTGTTTGTGTACATCTATACTATTATTATTATCCTCAATTTTGGATCCTAATTGAATCTCGTGTTTTTCTTGGGTTGGGGCAGCTCTTTTGGATAAGCTTGCTTTAGGTGCTATTATTAGCTTCCTAGGGTTTATTAGAATTATATAATTCGGTTTTAATTCCGGGGGTACAGGTCCAATCCTATCTGGTTTATAGGGTGGGATATTATTAAGGCCTTCCCAGGTAATATAGAGTTGTTTTAGTGTCTGAGTATAGCACGTCAACGCGTTGTTGCAGACAAAGTTTCTTATAGGGTGGGATATTATTAAGGCCTTCCCAGGCAGTATATGGAGAGCTTAGTATAATGTGACGGCTTACATAAATGCCTCTAAATCAAAGCTTGTGGATTGCTATCTAATAAAGATACTAAGCTAAGGAGAAGAAAAGAAGGGGGTCGCTAGGACCATAGTAAACATATATAAAAGGGCAGCCGCCAAGGCGCTAGCGGTAAGCGAGCTAATTGTAGGTTGGCAGAATATGGCAGCAGTATGGCAGAATTTGGCAGGTGACGCGCTCTAGCACCGTTATAACTTAAAGCGTCCGTAATACTATCTCCCTCCTTTTTATCTTCGTCCTTAAAGATTTCTAATATCTCTAAGTTATTTACTAGAGGTGTAATGTCTGTTTAATTAGTCTAGTTAATATCCTTGCTTATTATACCTAAAGCTTCTTCTTCTCTTTCCTAGGTCAAGTGTTGCCTTTATACGGTTTCCTCCATACTATTACTAGGTAAGGTAATGGCGATCTCTTACTCTCGTTGCGCTAAAGAGGGGTTAGTATACGTTGTGCTAGCAAGTCCTTCGTCCTAATAACCCTCTTTTTACTCTAAGTGTACTAAAGCAAACGTTTGATCGTCCTATAACGTTTACTCTGTTTTTAATACTAAGTGTGCGCGTCCTATAACTCTTAACAGTTTTTAAGTTCCCTAAGTAACTTGTTATAGGGTCTTATATTTAATCTACCACTATAAAGCTTAATGGTAAGCTGGCCTTTACGCTACTTAAGGTTTAATATACCTTAGAAGAGTCCACACGCGTCCTTAAAGCTTAACGTTTAGCTTATGCTTGTCTTTAATATCTTAAATGTATTTATAAGAAGGTTTGTTCTAAGGAGTGGAAACTTATTTAATAAGGTCTATAGGAGCTTAGTAATAAAAGGACTAGCTCTCCTTTTATAAGGGAAACAACTTTAAGTAGCTTAGCAATTGCTCCTCTTAGGTCCCCCTTAGGTGACTTATTTTTTAGCGATTCTTCCTTATTAATATTACCTAACCTACTCTCTTTTAATACTCCTATACCTTTCCTATAGCGTTTTTTAGGTTGCTTAGTGGTTTCTAGGTAGTCTTACTATAGCCTATCTACTTTACTTTATACTATATTTCGTTATCTATATCCTCGTAACTAATAATTTTTAAAACTTGCTATTTATCTTCCTCTTGTCCTCTATATATGTCTGCCTTATAGACTAGTAGCTTAATATTCCCGTGTACTAGCTCTAGCATTGCGATATATTATATAGGGTAGATCTTTATTTTGGCTAGTAGGTTTAATTTATATATAACTAATAAAATTCTTTGCTTAATTTTAAAAGGTCTTAGTCTAATATAGTCCAACTTCTTGCTTAGTTGTTAACTCTTAAAATTTTTGTATAGTAGCTATACTTTATCTCCCTTCTTAAGATCTAGTCCCTTAGATCTCTTAGCATTATAGTACTTTTTTATTTGTTTTTATACTAGTTTAGCTGTTTCTGTAAGGTCTGTATAAAGATTTATTAACGTCTCCATTCTTTATTTAGCTGTGCTACTTGTCTTTTTTACTTAATGTGGTAATAATAATATTCTTAGCTCGTATCCATAATTCGCCTTAAATAGTAATGTCCCCATTCCTTCTTGTGGTATTGTATTATATATAAACTATATAACTGGTAATAACAATACCTAATTGTTTTGTGCGTAATTAATATAATGCCTTAGATACTGTTCTAGTGTCTAGTTTAGTCTTTCCGTTTATCCGTCCGTCTGCGGATAATATGCTATAGATATTACTACGTAAACTCCTTATTCTGCTAGAAATACTTCTTAAAATATTGCTATAAATCTTAGATCTCTGTCTAATATAATCTTATCTGGTACTCTATATCTTGCAAATACTTTCTTTATATAGATTCTAGCGACATCTTCTACTAATATCTCTTTAGTGCATACTATAAAGTATCCCTACTTTATTAGCTTATCCACTATTACTAAGATTACGTTATAATTTTGTCCTATAATAGGATCTTTTAACTTTAGTAACTTAATAATAAAGTCCTATAATATAACCTCCTATGGTCTTCCTGGTGTCTTAACAGGTTATAGCCCTCTATACGGCTTATACCTTGTCGGTTTATTCCTTTAGCAATTTAGACATTCCTTTATAACTTATTATACTAGTCCCCAGATTCCTTAAATAATATACTCCTCTTAAAGTCTTAACACTAAGCCTATAGCTCTATTGTGTCCTTATGTTATTTCCTTATAGAATTCCTTAATAAATTCTTCTGTAATAGACTTAGGTACATATGTTGCTTCTCTATTTTTATATTACTCTAAGTCTAGATCCTCTGCCTATGCTTCTTAGATTTTCTATATCTAATTACTCTTTAGTAACTTATGGATCTGACTTTTCTTAGTCGCTATAATCTTTAGATAATTATACCTAATTAATCCGTCTTAATCCTTTCGCAATAAAGCTCCTAATAGCTTTTTATAACTTTATAGTTTAGCCTTTCTACTTAGAGCGTCTGCTCGTGCATTGTCTATACCCTTAGTATGCTGAATTTCGAAATGGTATTTTATAAGCATTTCCGCCTATCTAACCTGTCTTTAGTTAAGTTCCTTTGTTGTTAGGAATCCTATAAGGTTCTTATAATCCGTTTTAACTATAAATGGTTTCTCTATACCTTATAAGAATGCCCTCTATTTCTTAAGTGCTGTAACTATACCTAACAACTCCTTGTTATAGATGTTATAGTTTAACTCTAGTGGTGTCATCTTTTAACTATAGTATGCCACTAGGTACTATCTATTTTGATATTTCTATATAAAGTATGCCCCTAGTGTAAAGTCTAATATATTTATTTTTATAACCGTCTCTAGACCTAGTTAATAGATCTTAAGAACTGGCTCCTAGGTAAATAACTCTTTAATTCTCTTAAATAGTTCTTATTACTCCTTTCCCCATGCCTATAGTTCTTTTTTCTTTGTTAACCGCGTAAATGGCTTAATATCCTGTGACTATTGCGCTATAAACCTTTTACAGTAATTGCAAAACCCTAGGAATAATTTTAACTGCGTAATATTCTCTAGTTCTTGCTAATTTACTATAGCCTTGATCTTTTTTAGATCTATACTAAGTTGGCCTAGTTTAATAATAAATTTAACGAAATCGGTCTTTCTAGTGAAGAACTTGTATTTCTTAATTGCTACTAGCATCTGTTCTTCTTGTAGTCTCTTTAAGACCTACTTGACGTATTCTCTATACTCTTCCTTGTTCTTTAAGTAGATGATAATGTTGTTAAGGTATGCTATAATAAACTTATCTAGGTATTCTCCTAATACACTATTAATTTGCTTCTAGAACGTTGCTAGTACGTTTATAAGTCCGAATTGTATAACTAATGGTTTATATAGTCCTTCCTTTAACCTAAAGGCTGCCTTCTATTTGTTGCCTTCCTTAATTCTAATCTAATGGTATACCTATCTTAGATCTATCTTTGTAAAGATCTTTGCATTGCCTATCCTATCTTGGATTTCGCTAATTAAGGGTAAAGGATACCTATCCTTCCTAGTAATACTGTTTAACTATCTATAGTCTATACACATCCTAAGTTTTCCGTTTTTCTTTAGGATAAATAGTACTAAATATCCTGCTAATAACTGTAACGGTCTAATATATCCCTTATATAAGTTCTTCTAAATAAACTCCTTAAGCGCTACTAACTCTGTTTTAGTAAGCTTATAGATTAGAAAAAACTTTAGACTTATTCCCTCTTCTAATTCTATTTTATGGTCCTAAGCTGTATATTTTAACAGCTTTTTACTTTCTAGTAACTATAACTTTTTACCATACTTATAGTATCTCTTTGGTATATAACTTAAGCCTCGCTTAGTCTCTTTATATATTGCTCTAACTTGGTACTATATTAACTTAGTTTGCTATTGTACCTTACGCTGTTAAGTATTTTTAATATCGACCTGACCTATAACCCAATTAATCTTTAGATTATACTTTTATAACTAAGGCATTCCTAGTATCGCCTCGTCCTGTTCTAATGGTAGGATATTAAAAGACATTCTAACTAGTTTCCCTTTAATAGTTATCTAAATAGGTCCTATTTTAAGATTAATAATGCCTCCTCTATAGGCTATCTGATCTCCTAAAATTGTTATAAGTAGATATAGGTGTTCCTTTTATCTGTGTGGTAACCCTATTCTTTCTACTACCTTTAGTAATATATGGTTCCTAGTTGCTCTACTATCTACTAATGCTTTAAACCGCTAATCTTGCTATTTAACTTATAAATTTAGGTGTTGTTCTTAAACTCCTTTAAGGGTCTAAGGCCCTAATACTAGTTCCCTCTAGTTCTATACGCCTCCCCTTTTTCTAACTGTTGGCTGCTAAATCCTGCCTATATTTAGTTTAACTTAGGCCAATACTTAGTTCATTTCTTTTCCTCTATATGCTATAGATAAGTGTTCTCTAGGCACTTCTACTACTATTATCCGTCTAGGCATTCTTCTATAAGGAATCTTCCTAGTTAAAGTATTAAGTTCCCTTAACCTTATACTTCTACTAGGTGCTAACTATGTATATACTTAGCGTTTCTAAACCGCTTTTTCTCTAATGCCTAATATATTCTTACTAGGTACTTCTAGTTCTTATCTTTTGGTGCTCTATATATGTTATATATATTATCCACACAAGCTATCCATAATAGTGTATAATACGCTATATGTTTTAGGTTAACTCTTAGTTTATCTTTATTTTTAAGTTTAAACCTATACCTAGTTAACCTAACCACTAGTATCTCTACTATGGGTACTAAGACTTGTCGCTTACTTCTTTAGTCCCTAGATCCTTCTTCTAGGTTCCTTAACATTATAATTAATGCTCCTTTAATATAACTTATGCGTTTCTCTGTAATAGGTTAGTTTTGGATAACTTTTTTATCTAGCCATATATAGAAATCTGCCCATTTGTTATTGTGTTGCTGCCTATACCACTTTCCATATAACTGGTTTAGTGTGTATGGTCTATCTATTAGAAAGTACCTTGTTATTACTATATTATAACATCCTTTAGTATGTCTTTCTTTAAACCTGGTTAGAATATCTAGATCCTTTTCTTGTTCTAGTTTATCTAACTACTTTACCCTAAGTATCCCTGTACTTGGCCTATTAATAACTCTTTATATAGGTGCTCTGTCCCTTATATAACCTAGCATAGCTGACCTCTTGTTTAGCTTTTACTCTTACTATATAATAATTCTTATTCTAAACTTATCTATAGTTTCTTATTTTTTGTATCTTGCAGCTAGATCTTTATAGTCATCTTACTTTTTAATCCTAGTATTAACTATTTAATCTTTAGGCTAAACACTATATTTACCTAGGATTGCTAACGTTCTTATTTATTCTCTAAACTTGTAGTTCTTAAACTTGCGTCCTATACTTATTTATTTA
>Ga0307507_10001666_pt1 | contig 49104 bp, 51 predicted proteins | sample 7_EM_MG_FD_207223 | JGI IMG/M metagenome (GOLD analysis project Ga0307507, IMG submission 207223) | Populus trichocarpa ectomycorrhiza microbial communities from riparian zone in the Pacific Northwest, United States - 7_EM | ecosystem: Host-associated > Plants > Roots > Unclassified | place...
ATCATTCACTCTTACTAACTAGTTCTCTAAGTGCAAAATAAGCAACTTGAGCAGCTTAACAGGCTTATTGATGAAATAAGTAGATTAAGCACCCTAAGTTTTTTCTAGATTTTCCTGATGAGCTTGATTGAGATGTTCATACACAAGTGACAAGTACGACTATGGCAAACAGTCAGGAAAAAGCTCGGTGGATGAGGTAGAAGCTTTGGATAATCACGAATAAACCTCAGACCTAATCGACTCTTCGAATTCTTTCCATCGACAGGAAACCCTCCTCGCACATCTGCTTCAACTCGGGCACTCCCATGAGTACAGAAATCATATCAATACCAGCCATGCCTCGTCGTTTCTTGGACCACTGGGACAACTCCTAGCTCAATGTGTTCCAAGGAAGGGCGCTCAGCCAACGAAACTAGAGGTCCCCAAATGTCGGACTCGGCAATGTCATTGATATGCCAGGGCGCCATGTTTATGTGCAAGATAAGCCGTTCAAGTGATAGAGATGTAGCCACAAAATGGGCTATGAGGTGGATCGGAGAAAGGACAAACACCTGTTCGAAGTCTCTACTATGGATTGAATCCCAGACGGTGAGCCGTTTGAGTTTCGGAAGGAGAGAGAAGGGCAGTGGATTCTTGATCATAAAAAATGGCCGACTGGACTGCGTGCGTGAGTTTAGTCATGAATGTCATAGATGAAAACAGAACATACAGAAGGCCGCAAAGTCAAGTTCCAGCTAGGTTTACGAAGCGAATATAAATGTTACCGCCGGCTTCTCGATCAAAGAATCAGAGTGGGAGTGGAATATTTCTGCGAGTAGGGGATAATAATTTCCGCATTCCGATCTGAAACTTAGAGAGCGCAACTTGTGGCCCATTTCCGCCAAGGATAAGATCTCTGGTATATTGCGGGTTCCATCGATATTGAGGGAGGTCTCAGGTGATTTGAGGTGGAAATTGAGCAGAGGTGGAAAGGGTGTGATCCACCTGCCAAAGTGATACCCTTTGCAATTTCTCACAGCGATTGAAAATGGATAAGGGAATCTCATTGATCCATCGCATGGATGCATCGGTAAGATTAGGGGACCAAAGGCAGTCAAGGAAGGCTTTGCGGAACGGGTCATGGAGGTGCCACCACGAAACTGGTGTTATCTTAGACGCCTTGGCAAAAGACCGACTCGATAGAGAGATCCCTTTCAATGTCGGTGGAAGCATTCGCAAAATAAATATTAACTCGTTGTACCACCTCTTAGGGCCAGGTATTTGTATCTGAATCTGCAAAGTACGAATGTAGTTTGCGACTTGTGGGTTACTGGAGAGGTATCGGAAAAGGTCGGAGTGATAAAATTGGTCGGGAAGTCTGTGCAATTTGAAGTTGGTGACAACGATATGGGCGTAGAGGCGCCGGTCGACTACACCACGAAGAAGAGGGTTGCGTGTTGTTTCCGAACATCTTTTAAGAGTGGACCAAGTAGAAGGGTCGTTGTCGAGAAAGCTGAAGATGAGATCTAGAATTTCGGGAGGAATTACAGCACCAGATTTTAGGTACTCATATTCACTTACAGGATTCTCCACAATTTAGTGATGCAGCACTCAGTGGCTTGGATTTCGAATTTCCACGCACTACTCGGCCTTGAATTGTATGGGAAAATGCAAATGTTGGATTCGATGTAACAGAGCGTTAGCCCTTTCATATGCAAATCTACTGTAATCGAAGTTGGTATTTATGAATTATAATGTTATTCAAGTCTTCTGAAAAAGGTAAGTCAATCGTGGCCGGAGAATCAGGGGTGATGGCCACGTAAGAGACTTCTTTGACACCAAGTTCAAGCAATTCTTTGATACCTTTCTCCTTCACAGTGTGGGTTGGCGAGGTGGTGACTTGAAAAACCCAAGCATGCTTCTCTACGGGATCGTACACCAGATAATCGAATGTGGCTTGGTTTTTTGAGGTTGGGCAGTAGAAGCCAAAGTGATCGAGTCGGCGCCCCTTTCGATATTCAAAAATTGGGGGTCGGCCCAGAGGCGATTCTCGGACTTCACCAACGGAAATTCCGGATGAAGAAATATGAAGGCGAGTCTGGACTTCATCAGAGAGGATCTGTGGCGTCTTCCAATGAATACATGTCCGGGTATTCGATTCCTCCAGTCGAAGGATGTCGAAGGATCCACCATCACCGAGAAGGTCACGCGCAGCTGGTTCAAGCATGTGCCATGCTACAGACTTAGTCTTTCCATTTTCGAGGAAGAGTCGATAGAATTTTGCAGCGACACCAGCCTCAGACTTTCGGAGAGATTCGAGTACACACTGATACACGTACCCTGATGCAAAGTCGAAAGTAAATCCACGGCCGACGTCGGTGGGGGTGATGCAGAGAATGTTGTGCTTGACATCATCCGGGAAGTGAAGTTGCTGAACGTCGGAAATGATCTTGGCGGCTTTCTCATAACTGAGATCGCCACAGTAAGCCCGAAGGCCCACTTCGAACGCATCAGCTGCTGATGCATGTGCATAAGCGTCTCGCGCTGAATATCCATACTTCTCACAGAACTCAATAAGAGCCTGTTCGCTAAGGCGACGCCGTTGAAATGGTGCACTGTTGAGTAAATCAGCGTTATTTACATTTATTATGAAGGTGGCCACATACGCGCAGATTAGCTCCGCAGGCGTCCAAAGCTCGAGACAAAAAAGAAAGACAGGGGGGAATTTCGACTGCCACTCCATGCGATCTGTACGAGGAGACGGCGTCTGGACGATGAAATTTTTGCTTGTCAAGAAATCATCGGGTGGTTCCTTAAACGACCGAGTCGAATCGAAAAGGGCCCAGGCACTGGGTTCCTCTTCCAAGCAGGAGTACAGCTTGAAGGAGTTAGGAACGTACACCACAGGCCCTTTTCCATCAAAGAAGATAGTGGAAGAAGCTGTGACCTGGTAAAAAGTCGGAAGCCTAGCACACAGGCGTAAAACGAGGATAATCCGTAGGCAGATTGATTTCCCTGGGTTTCATCAGCTGGCGGGAACACGCAGGTATATATCACGTACCAATTCCTGGATTGCCCGTCAGAATGAACGCATTCTTAGGTGTGTCCTGCGGAACCTGGACGCCAGAAAAAAAGTTAGGAAATGTGGCCCCAGGAGTGCGATCGAGACTTGGAGTGAAAATGCCCAGACCGGAACTCGCAAATAGTTGGCTGAACACCCGCAAATAGTCATCACGAAAGAGGATGGTCCTAGGGTCAAGCCGCATAGCTGAAGCGACATCCTTTGAAGGAGAAAATACCCAGCAATATTCTGGGACGTCTACGGCGGAAGTTGTGTCCCTCTCGGTTTTCCTGAGGGAAAACCACGGGATGGCGTCTTCCTTTCTATTCCAGGTTTGTTCCCAAAGCGTCCACAAGCCGCTTGGTGCTGGATTCGCCGTTAATGCGATAAGTAGACGGTTAAATGCAATTTTACCTTTGTCTCCATCGAATTTCTGCTTCTTCCCTGATCTCTCGGGAGCTGGTAATGAATAAATGAACGAATGAGGCGAAGAAGACGGGCGGCACGGAGATGATGGAACGTCGACGAAAGGCGAGGTGCGGCACCAATAACAGTAATGGAATGATAAGGTAAAAGAGATGAGCACTGGTGGAATGAAAATGTGACAATATATGCGCACTTACCAGGCTGTTTCACCTGCACGACGATATGAAGTTGGTCCTTAGGGAGCGCAGGAAAGATATCCGACACTGATTTCGTACGCTCACCCAACCTGGTGACTATTGAATTATTCGAGAAATCGAGAATTGGGCATGGAAACCGGTCGCCAAAACCCTCTTCAGGGTCTATAGAAGCGGGCTTGGTGACCTTGTGAAAGAAGGTTAGCAGAAAGGTTTGCACTGGCCAGTAGCACACTTACTTTCCAAAGGAATATATCGTTGATGCCAGCCTGAAGATCCCTTTTGCTTGAGATGATGGAATAGGCCAAGGTCCCGACTTGCCAATTACGACCTGCTAGGATAGGGAATGGCCTATCTTCGCCGTCAATGAGGCACCAAAGGGTGCAAGCAGCATCCTCAGACATCGCGTATGGCGGGAATTGGGAGGATGGGTAGTAATAGAGAGTAAAGGGACGTTTCGATCGAAAATCGTCTTTTCCACTCATTGGACAACAAGACAGAGCGTGGGATGTGTTGGTGACGTCATAGCAAGTATGATCGAAAATAGTAATACACTTACTTACAAACTCCGATCCCCCCCGACAGCCCAACCTATTTACCACTCAGATTCTGGTGATAGACGACAATGGTTTCAATGTTATCGACACCAAGGTTCAGATCAAGTGATACGACGAGTGCGGAAATCTGGAGAAACAAAAATCATGAAATCTTCAGACTTCAAAGCTTCGACGTTCAACTTCAATATAACTGAGAGCGTTGACTGTCCAATGATTCGTTGATATGTTTGTAAGTATCTATGTAGTTACTGATCGCTCCGTTATCTTATTCGATGAGTTGCTTCACTCCTCATCGCAGAATAAATTGTGTATAAAATCCCGGAAAATCGCATATAAATCCAAAAACATTGCATATTACTCTTCAAAATCTTCCTGTAAAAGCAGGTGGGCGTGCAGAATCTTTCCCATGTGCGTCTGCTAATAACTCATGCCTTTCCTCCTCAACCCAAAGAGCGTCCTCAGCAGATTCATCGGCCTTTTGTCGAACAGGCACACAACCACCAGCTCTTTAATCTTAGGTCCACTGAACTGTACTCAGTTGCTTCACTGTAGGAGATGCCAAAGAGCAGGCATAAGTGGCGACATGTGTCATAACTATCCAAGTAGAGTTGTCCGGCCCAGATATTGAGTTGACAACGGACCTCAAAGGAAGGGAATTCACTTCCAGATGGTAATGGAGGGATGCAGTAGAACGCGAGGTCATCGAGTGGCTTCATGGATTGAGTAGTACGGTATGCAGGCGGGCGTATTTGCTAGCGCGGAAACTTCCATCCTGAAGCATGTGCGAGACAATCCAGTTGACTGGCCGGAGATAGTCAGTGGCAACAGATGTCTCCCTTCCACCTTGGGTGAATGAAGGGTCATAAGAGGGAGGAATGTGTCGGACCTGGTGAAGATGGTCCCACTTCGGACGAAGCGGCGAACTTGCTCGTCGAGTTGATGGTGTGACCTTGGGAGGCTCTATTTGTTGTTCTTCTTCGACCTCATGACTGACCTCCTCCATTCGTGCATCACGCACCGTCGTGACCCCAAGTTTAACAAAGGCGCTCTTTCATAGCTGGAACGTTCTGGACCGTGATGAAGGAGCTATTGATCGAAGGACTATACATTTCGTCTAGAGATCGTGCTGCGGGTTGGAGCCAAGCATCTCGCAGAATGTTAACGTCCGATTCAGAGGCAAGGAATTCGCGATCTGCTGTAACTCTGTCCTGATAGTCAACACCCTGCTGGGCCCAGTGAGGTGTATGGCGTTCGATCTCGGTAGACGTGTTGGACATCACCCAGCTGAGAATATCAATACGGTATGCGAGTTCAGACCGGTCGTCCAAACCATCAATTTCGCGACCGTTTTCGGGAATACCAGCGAAGGGAAGGATGCAGTTTAAATTAATGCCGAGCGTCGTGCATTCGACTTGCTTTGAGCCTTGGTTGAAGGGAGCAACAACGGTAAGAGATGAGCCTCGGCTGCCGACTTCATGTGGTAGTATTCAGCAATTTTTCGGCGCGATCAATATGATATCGCATGTAACGAAGGATATCAGGGTCGGCACGATTGATGGCTATGCAGCGCGTGGAGATTTCTCGATCAACTGTCCCATGGATAATGTCACAATGCATCAAGAGCGCATCTTGTCGTGCCCAATTCCAGGAAGAATCGAAGTGACGAGCTTTCAGAGGATCGAAACGAGGCTGAATGCCATCAAGATAGGCATCGCCATGGTCGCGAGTAATGCTGTCCAGTCTGGCTTGCAGTGCCAAGTTATTGCTCCTTTCTTTGTCGAACGCAAGTCCGCCAGCACAGGAATCACAACCTTTCGAATGGGTAAAGACGGAAGCCGGGGAGGGGATGCATTTCGAATGGGAGACAGCAAATGAAGGACGAGAAGGGACCCCTCTGTGTTTGGTCACAGCGTAGGCGACATCCACAGAAGGGTTGATGGTCTTTATTGGGTCCCTCGCCATTACAGTAATCGGACACTAACTTGACGATACGGGAAATGCGAGGTGAGGAGTGGCGAAGGAGGACTGAGCCGTTTTGAAAGGGCAGACGGGGGATGAGAGACAACATGGAGGAGACATGTCCCTCGCTTTTGCGACATTCTACGGGCAGAAAGGAACGACACCGAGCACAAATGCTCATTCTCGGGGGTGGGTGGTAATGTGGGTATAAAGGTCCACAACAAACACGAATGCTTGTGTCAAGGGGTTGCGGTGGTGCTGGTGCCGTTGAGAGCCAAGGGAAAGAAGGCGCACACTCCCAAAAAAAGAGTGTTCGAGCTAGTGATATTGAGGGGGGTTGAATGAGAAGGGTGGTGGTGTGCCGTTGGATGCGATATTGAACAGGCAGACGGCAAACAACGTTCGATAAAGGGTCGAAGATTTTTCAAACGGAGACGGAGGATGGATGGAAGACCATGGTTGTTTAGCAGCAGCAGAGGGGATATCCTCATGAGGTTGACGCTCTTATCTGGTTCCTCAGGATTGAATAATAACTTGGGGAAGGCGAGTAGAACCTGAATTTGCAGGCTGAGACTGAGAAAAACGAACATTCGAGGTCATTTTCAGCAGTGAGCAGTGGAGGTGCTGAGCACGATCGATTTAGGGATGACATAGCGGTCATCCTCCTTCGCATCGGAATGGCGGTGGAGGTTTTTGAAGTGAATCTGGATCGCGAAGGGGTCGTCCCTCCTCCATCAAGTCGAAAGTCGAGGGGGGGAGGCGGAGGGACATCCTTCTCGTCGAAATTGAGGGAAAGGAGGTGGAGGGTGGAGGAGGGCCCGTTCCTTCTCATACCTGATAAGAGATGGGCGAAGCGCGGCACCCTTGCGACTATTTCAACTGACAGACGTGGATAGTGGGCTCGTTTCGAGCGACAGCAGTCGTGCCACCCATCTGCATAGCATAGTTAGTACTTGAACAATTTAGAAAACTGACGTTTTTCGGAGGCACGACAACCTGTCCTCTGTTTATCTTGCTGTACCCCCCATAATGTCGCGTTGCAACTTTCTGTAGGGTTGCATGGCTGAAATCACGGCTGCCTGGTGATCGGTCAAGTTTTTGCGTTTGATTGCTGAGATTAGTGATGCCGCGGTCCGGTTCGGTCCGGTTATCAGACATTTTTCGACCGGACTGGTTCTGGAGACCAAATGTTATTAACTTTGTTAGAAATTCCTGGCGAATTTTCAATGGTACCCTAGTCACCTGGTCGAAGGTAACGCGGCGAAATTCGTTTGTCTGAAGTTCAAACTTTGTAGTCTTCGACGTTGTCCTGCAGTTTGAATTAGGGATCTTTACTTGTAACTTATCTTTTTCATCTTCCTTTGTCGGTTTATTGGAAGATCTCAGTTTAACTCTTCTGTTCGACAGAACATGTTACTCGAATCCTATCCTAGGATTGCTCTCCTTAAAATGCTCACGTTCTCTGTACGGATAATAAACGGGTTTGGAAAGTCAAGCGGTCCCAGCCGACCGTCTCCGTAGTACGGGTCTTTCCTGTCTGACTTCCAGGAGAGGAGGCTGCGAGTGTTGAATCCAAGTTCGATCATTCCGGAATTTGTTTCATATGGAAAGGCAAGAAGGCATAGTAGACAAGCAAGCACTTATTCCGCCATCCGCGGATATGGAAACACAACACAGTATATCGAACATCTGCTGAGATGTAAGTAGTACAGATGAGGTTACAATGAGTTGAGATTATGAGAAGAATCCCTTCAAGGCCCTTCCAGGAGAACTAATCGTATGAATATCCCCTTTGATACGATTGCCAATCATCGACATAAGGGTATCCTCGATCTCCACAACGGGTGAGCTCTCCCCCTTTTCTGCAGCTTGCAAATGAGGGATCGCATATTGTGTAGTCTTCTTGTTGAGAATGGTAAAGCTATTATATATAATTCATTATTTAAATCGCGTTGTCGCAGACAGTAGAAACGAAATAACTGACTGGTCCGCTCCTTTGATGACCCCAAGTTGAGTGCAGTGTTTCGCGTCCCATCTCGCACTAGTGACGTTAATCACACAATCCGTGGCTCCGTGACGAACGGTAAACGGCCAAGTAGTGCTGTACTAGAATGGACTTCAATGCCGACGAAAGAATGGTCTCGACTTACGCAAACAAGACCGTTGCGACGGAACATTCACCAGCCCAAGTGAAGTACTTGACATCGGGGTTAACCCGAGTCCTTTCACTGAATTGAGCGACGACACTGGGTTTCATATCAATGAGGGCCGGCGCATTTAGTCCAACGATTTCGACGAGAGCATCGGTGAGTTCTGAAAACTGCATCAACGAACTGCTTCCGTATAGAAGAGGGGGTATTGGTACGAACGGGTTGTCTCGAGAGCATTGACGCCGTAGTGAGGAGTTCCCTTTTAGAAAACCGTCAGAGGGAGATAAAACTCGTCATGAATTCCACCTCACAAAAGTGGTCACAGTGAGAACCTTGAACTTGAGCTCGTCGGTCCCAGATCTGGCAGCAATATCTCTAGCGTTTAATCCGCCCTATGAAATTTCAGTCCATCACACTGACAACTGGACATCAAGATGAGGCAAACCATAGAATGGGCGATCAGGTGCACAGTTTTGCCATGGAACTTTGCAGTAATTTCACGTACAGCTGACTTCGTCCGCTCTTCAATAGTGTTGAGCGGTGGAATCTGTACCGTCAGTATGTCCGACTTTGGCACACCAGCCTCTTCGCGCAATGCCTCCTCGACAGTTGCCCAACTTCCGCTTAAAGCTGGGATATCGCCAAAACCGTGGATGAGGACAATTGGGTGGCTGATTTGGCGCGCTGTGCATGTGTATTTAGGAAAGATCCTGAACAGGGTAAGCAAAAGAAGCGCACTCATTGTATGCATTGAACAGGTTAAGGTCTTGAGTGAGGTTTATAGGGCTGGATGGGACGATTGATAGGGCAACCGAACAACTTGATACTTATTATACTGGCGAAGATCGGAAATATTCGGTCCATGTACCTCAGCATGAGGCATCCGTCGACGACTCGAATCACGGGTCCCGGGAGCCCCTCAATAGGCATATGTACCTAGGGCCGCTTCAGTCAAGGTTCTAGACCATACGCATTGATTTTCCGCACCTGGAAGGAATCGTATTTTGTAGCAAAAGGCACTTCGCTTTCCTTCATACGTTACAGTTGTGAAAAGAGTGTCAGAAGAATGACAGGAACGTTATCGATCAACTTGAAGTCGATAAGTCTACCAACATCATCTGGAAAACAATGACGACTTACTTACAAGTCAGTCCACCAGATTTCCCGCTGCAGGTTCATATGCCGATGCATAAAGCTGTGTTTCGCCACAACGACATTTCACCAGTGCAAACTTCAACTATACTGGCATAGCACACCACGACCCCCGTATGACATGCACACTTCTCGTATTCCTTGGAAAAGCCTTGAAAATCTGCTCAAAACACTCCTACCGGGCGGTGTTCGCCAGTCTATTTCAACACATCTTGAACGGAAACCTCATTAAAAACGATAATGACCTACATACCAGTTTTCGAGCCAGAGTCCAAACAGCTGCAATTGTTGAGGCTGCCAGAGTAAAAACATAGAACGCTTATTATGCAGAGTCAATCCTCAACGGGGACGTTATAAACGATGTTGTGGTGTGATCCAAAATGTGGAGTAACCGCCAACTGCCGTTTTGATGGTGTGGCACTCGAGATAGAAAAATTTGGGAGATGCGTATTTAGCTCCCTCTTTACATACCCAAATTTCTGCTACTACTTGCAACGGCTAAATCATGGTGATGATTTGGTTTTATTTTTTTTACCAAAAAAAAGGGGCTCTAGTCTCTGTCCCCTACCCATCCACCTCCCGGCACCTTCCTCAATAGGATTGTTCCAGTAATCTTTTCAAGGCGCGGCATGCACAGAGCCAACTTGGTAACCAATGTCGAGATCGTAGTTGGGTCCGTGTGGTCGCAAACAACTCCGAAGGACTTCAGGCTCCATTTCGAATATGATCGCACCTGCATCTCAAGAAGAAAACGTTCGACGACCTATGGTATCAGAACGAGAGAAAAATTCAAATTGGATCTTTTTAAAAAAAGGCTTTGGTGGCTGTACCTCTGTTGTCAAATCTTCTTTACTAACCTCCGAGTGCGAGACATTTGCAGCGTTGCTTCTCAAACAAGAGAAACCGATTGTCAACTTTTCGAGTTGCGGATATTTATCCGCCAACATGTCCAGCACCTGAGGGGTCAGGATCTGAATGGTTATATCCAAGCTCTTCAATCTTCCTTCCCCGTTCCCTGCTGGTCCTCGTGCAAGAAGATCCAATAGGATAGCGAGCTCGTTAGGGGTAAATGAATAATGCTTCAAGACGAGAGTGGTTAGGGTATTCCAAGAATGCTGGAGGAGAGTGCGGACGGTATCCAAAGTGTCTTGTAAAGCCGTACCTCCGGAGGAAAAAAATGGAGATTGTACGAGCTCAAGAGTTTCGAGCTGAGGCAGTACTGGGGAATGTGGAGGCGCAAGATCGTCTGGCGATCGGAATACAAATGTTGATGGCGTCATGAAATACAAACAGAGGTACTTGAGCGTATCTGCGTGTCGATTCAGGAATTGAATGAGATTTGATGTAGGCTCGGGGGCTAGACCCCAGTACGAGAGTGAAAGGGCCCTCAATTTGGGAAATGTAGCCCCGGATTGAGAAAAACTCCGCAACAGTTGTGAGGGTTCGTCATGAAACGTGTTGAGGAATGACACGTTCAGAGTGACAAGACTTGGAGCGACAGCCAGGAGAAATTTCGATGTAGCTTCGGGGTAGGCACCACAGCCAAAGTGGGCAGAAAAGGTGAGATTAACTTCCTCCAATGACGTGAGCGCTGAAGCGTTCGGCGGGAAGGGTTGGGACTCGGAGGTCTTGATGTGGAGGTTGATTACACGAAGGGTTGATGCGCAAGCGATATAGGCATTCACGAGGAACGGACTTGGTTCATTTTGAAGGGAGGCACCAGATCCGTCGACAATGGTGAGAGATAAAATATTCGGAAATTTGAGGACGGTCTTTGTCATTAATTTGTCGCACTTTCTGAGGTTATGTACTCTGCGCGCGGTGTGGTTGAAATTACCGAGGCCAAATGGCAAACACAGCGCTATCGCCATACAAGAGGTGATTTCATCCAAAAAAGCCACAGTCATGCACAAGTTCGACTGGAACCAGTCAGAGGATACAGTGAGCCGCTTTACGCGACGGGCGATGTGTGGTTGCCTATAGAGAAAAAATCGGAGTTAGATGCTGTGAGCCTCCAGGAAAGACAATCATACTTGAGATGCTTCAAATGCTTGTTAGCCCTCGGAGTCCAGCATTGAGCGAAATTGATATCGCTGTACTTTTCGTTAAGTGCAAGATCGAAAAACAATGAGTTTACGGCGTAGAGTTTTCGGAGAATTTTTGGTGGGATAAACTGTCCTATCCTCAGCCAAATTTCTGGAGGGACGAATGGAATCATGGCGAGAGTATGAAAGTTTAACACATGACGTAGCCTAACACCCTAAATAGTGGCTAGCATTTCCTCATTTGGGTATATAGTGACGTCATACCAAATTCCCCCCTTTTGCGACATCTTCAAGGCCTCTCTCTTTTTCAGGTGTTGCTGGCACCGATAATGGTGACATTATAGTCAAATAAATAACCCAACCATCCAGCTAGGCCTGTCGAATGGACGCTGAAGACTCCACACTGACGATATTTGTATTGCAATAGACTCGGAGGAGCCAGCACAGGACCTGCAGACGTTCCGAGGAGCAGTGAAACGCCGCAATACAAACGGGCCACGCGCTAGTTTCTTCATTAACCCTCGTTCCCTACAACATGCTTGTGTAATCTGGAATAGGTTTGCTTTCTGCATCACCATTCAAGTTGGGTCTAAGTAATCCTTGGTTAAGGTAAATCCATATTATATTGCGTCGTCTCGCCGCCGGACTTCCCACTGGACTGCAAATAAATGCCCTGTACGCTATTCTGTTCTTTGGAGGTGGTGTTCTCCAGTTCGGCCAAACGTGACGTTTCCTTAAAGGGCACAGCCGACCCTCTGAGCTTGTTCGCACCCCTCGGCCTGCTGGAGCATTTTGCGATTTTTTTGGTCGTAGCCGCGTCCCCTCGTCTTGAGCGCCTACTAAGAAAGTTGCCACGCGTTACTTTTTTAATCTGAAACATTAATCCGTTTCTTAGGGATCCTGGATACACGGCTATAAATTGCAGGCGCTCACTCGCCTGACCCCGACTAGTAACAAAGCGGGAAACCACGCCGAAGAGTAGAATTATCAAGTTAGCAGAGTTATTCTGTCAGAGAATCAATATTTACAAGTTCAAATATTCGATATAAAACCAAAATTTAAATTGAAGTAGGTCGAAGTTGTGGTCGAGGTTGTCAGTGAACTTTGGGTTAGGACTCCTTGCTCCCAGGGTGCAAGTCACCTGCTGCATCCGACCTCTCATGATTGACCTCGTCTTCTGTGTTATCCTGTAAAAGTCCGCTATCAAAAGTGTAAGGGAGTGGTATATCCCTCGTAACACGATATTGGTCGGCGTGACCGATATGTTCACTCTCTACTCGATCTGGGCACAGGTCAGCATCGATTCCTAGATGACCAACGGACTCACAAAAATTCCACTGTACTCGACGGAGCATCTCAAGAAATGCCGCAATGAAATTTCGAGTATTGTAATACGCGCTGCTGCTGTTCGGGATGTAGATCACCCAGACGAACCGAACCAGAATATTAAGAACCTTGGTACAATGTGTTAGCCTGGTATGCAGACCGTGTCAGGGAGTATCGATACAATTGCAACATAATAAATCTTCATGTTCTTTGTCAGCAAGATAACCACCCTTAGGCTGTACCAAGCGTACTCACCCGCCACCAACGGTCATATAGTAATTCAGGGCGTAAGAATGGATGTAGAGATTTTCTCTGCAACAGCGACCAGTCCATCATGAGGTCCTGAAGACAACTTCAGTGGAAGATAATCATCATGCTGTCAGAGAAACTTGCCCATGCAGACGCGTACACTGCATACGCCGTATTAAATAGGATCCATACGATAAAGTGGGTGTCATAGTTCATGCCTAAATAATTTATCAACGACCGACTCATGATTGATTTTGGGTGGCAACTGACCGTGAGCCCTCCAATTGAAAAATACTGAAATAGCGATGATACTCCGAGATAAAGTTTTAATGAGTAGCAATAATGGAATGAGCGGCACGTACCCAGTGCAATATTTCCCACCATTGATCAGGTGAATATAGTTCTTGGAATCAGCGTATCTTTTCAGGCATTGAATAAACCGAATAAAGAGGGGGATGCTTGCTAGGACGATTCCACTGATCCAGTTCTTTTGCAGATTACAGGTGACGGTATGATCCTGCCAGCCATTGGAGTAAAGACACCCAACATAATAGAAATGGGTCAACGAATACGTCATGGAACAGAACTGGTCTCCCATCCAAAAGTCTGCAAACTAAGAAGGTGTGAGACATGCAGATTCCTCGATCCAGGAATAAACTCACTTCAACAGATGTAAAGCCGGGAACACCCAATCGTGACCAATTTCTCAGAAGCCAAAATCGAGATGCGCGATGGCACAACCGAAAGGGGTCTATCAAGACGGCCCAGAAAAACACGATCCATACAAGCGGCCAAGTGGTAGAGTCGATGTGGGGCTCGAGAAACCCAGAGAAGGACAACATGAACGCATAACTCAGAGCCATAAAGAGTATACTGGGTAGCTATAGGAATGACGAACATCTCAGAACTTATTGTTGTCGGAGTGAAGTGTTATTCACCTCAAAATACTCTCGGTAGTTCATGACCGTTCGTAGATTCAGGCCAAATATAAACATATAGTTGATGCGTGCCCGGGCCCATGCAATCAAGTTGATCCCGACCAGCAGGGCGAAAGTCACCGGAATCCCTAAAGTGGCGTAGACTTGGAGCATGGCAGTCGTCTGTTGTGGGTTTTTTGGTTTGGCAGCTTTTTAGAGATCATTTTCCTTATTTGAATCCCATGAGAGAGAATCTGGCTTACCATGATAGGCGCCAACAATTATGGCAGGGATGGACAATCCGATGAGGAATCCTGACCTAAATACGCTGAAATGGTGGTTGCTTGGTGCGACTACGTTCCTCATCTGGTCCCGAGCTTTTTTTAAATCTCCATCGGCTGTGCGTGCATTAGATCTAAAGACAGCTTTAACTTGAACCCCTACCAAAACGGGTTGCATAAAGTATCTCTACTTCTTCCAGCATCTTTTTGATCCCCTTGTCATTTGATATATCCAATGTGACGACCTATTGATTCATCAGAGACCAAGAATAATTGAACATTGAGAGAGGAGTACCCGGTCACGGTTATAGATGTCGTGGACGTTGAACTTCATGAACCAGTAAATAAATATACATGCTTCAAAATCAAAAGAAATTACGCTGGTTGTCTTTTCGAATTTCTTGACGGATTTATGGATCGCGGTGACGTTGAGAGCCTGAAGAGAATTAAGACCATTATGTGAATGAGGACGCCGTGTCATACCTGATAATCTTTCAGAAGTTCAAGAAACCGGTGAAACTCAAGAGTTGCACGTTTCAATTCCTTCTTCGCCGATTGGTAAGAGTCTGGATCAAGGTGCAAGACTTCCGCAATTGCTCTAGGCTCTATTACATCTGCCGCTTTGCCTTGTCTGAGTCGTTTCGAGAGTTTATTGTACGCCGAGCCCAAATTATGTGTGGAGATAATGGGTAGGTCCGTAAGGGTCTTCCAGGAGGGTACCTTTGCGGCTTGGGCATTCTGAAAAGAGGCATATTGAAAACAATCAGACCAACCTAGTAAGTTGGACTAACATGGTACGCCATGCGATGCTCTGACAGTTTGTGGAATTGTTCCCTGTGAGCCGCCAATCTGAGAACTGCTTCCTTATACCTCTCGCCAAAGAAATCTTCCACTTTATCGATCTGAAGGTCGAGGTACTCAAAGAACTTTCGTTCGGTTTCGGAGATACTTTCGAGAAACCTCGAGTATGTATCAAACGATGATCTCCGAGCTCCTTCAAAGATTGTTCTACTCCGCTTAAGGCTCAGTCGACCGAAGAGCTTCGATCGAGCTGATGAGGAGCCGCTGATCATATCGTGCCTGTCTCTATTTCCAGTTGCGACCTGACAAGATACTTAGAACGAGACAATGCAAGAGTAAGAACAAAAAGATCACATTGATATCAGTGTACGATCGAGCTGGCGGGGGTAACATGAAACCTTCCAAGGGATCTAGTGTAGATGTGTTTATAAACGAAGATGGGTTCTTGGCTCTTCCGGACAGAGGAGGGGTCTGGCCGCTCGACCCATAATTTGCAAGCCTGGGAGTGATCTCCCCGAGATGGTGGTTCTGCGAGCTCGGCGTCCTGGCGACGTGCGATGGACCTGGTTCACGGCGCAGACTTTCTGGAGTTTCTGTCTGTCTCTTGGGGATTTTCGAAGATTTGACACTGAACGGGGACGTATGCGCTCCTGCAACTTCACGTTCTTCCTCGATGGCCGAGATTAGCTCCTTGAGACCTTTATAGTCTCTGTTAACGATTAGTTAAATCAAAACCGAGTTAGAAAATGTGCGGTATATACATATATTTCTTTTTCCATTCCGGAATCTAAGCCCCGACTCGCATTTAGAAAGGCTGAGCACTTAGCAACAAACCATACCTGAGTATCTCTAAGATACCTAGAAAAAATCAGATAACAGAAACCCGCATTTTGGCTGTCTCACCTTCCAAATTTCATTCCAGCGACAGTATGTAGTCGGCGACAAGGTGGCCAAAAGTTTTTTGTATTTATATTTGTTTGTTTCTTCTGATTCTGTGGTGCCATTTTCCTCTTTATCGACTTGTGGTCAAGGGAATTTCCATCGCATATCGGCCGTTCCAAAATATAATCGCGCTTTATATTCCTGCAACCCTTTACTCACCTGTCGTGGGCCGCAGTTTCCTCTTTATGTCATGAGGTCCATACCGCAATGGGTAGATAGAGGAGACGGCCAATCACTTAGTACTGTGCTGAAAGCATCATGTCAGGGATTTCTTTTCATTCCTCCGTCTCATTCGATATCTTAACCCGATGCCATATTTGAAATCCATGTCCCGCAGTTTTCTGATTACTGACGACGAGCGAAACAGTTTCCAACTGACGACTCGGACATTTCATTGCATCGCCGCAGCTCACAAGAAATTCTTCCAGTCAACAACTTCGAGTGAACTTCTCAACACCTTTGACTCGAGAAGTATTCCCGTCTCTTTCCTTCGATCGCAAATCTGACTATGGTCTCCGAGATTAAACAAACGATTGGGAGAGTACAGGCCACAACGAATCAGATTTACAACAGATTCCCCACCCCTACCAACCGGAATACCCAAGGAATACTATCACATCATTCGCTGTCGGACAGATTTTGTATTCCTCCGAGGAGATCCAAGTCGGAGCCTGAGTCGTCCAGCCAGCAATCACTGGCTGGTATTTAGGCAATGTAACTGTTGCAAACTAGTGCTTAAGATAAGAATGGTACCTGTGAGTGTGAGTCTCCCTTAGCCTCTCTCGATTCGGACCATCTCCAATGGCAGCTGCGGTTCATTGGCTGAAGATTCAGAAGCAAGTGGAGAGTACTTTCAAAAAAGGTATAGGCACAAACCATTGTAATTGTACATTAACGCGACGTGAGTTGGCTTAGTCTCTGAGCGGAACCAATTGAAAGAAGTTGCATGTCATTCGTAAAAGTACAGAGTCCTAAGTGACAACCGGCATTGTAGGGTAACGTTCATATGTCCCAAGCCGGGAAAAATAATCGTGTTTTTCAGAGCCTAATTCCGGATTTATGAAGAGCAATCACAAGGTGTCGTTCAGTGAGCTTGTGGTTCAATTTGACCAGCTCCTCGTTGTTGGCTTCATCCCAGTATTCGCAAGCACCCCACTCATCCAAAAACTTCTGGTGAAGGGTATCTGGGTGATAAACTCTAAGATATTGATCAACAGCACGCCATGCGCTGTCGAGAGCGCCGGAAACCCAACTATTGATAAAGATCAGCTCAGAGTCTTACATTCAGAAAATTTATCCACATACGCATGGCAAGAACTCGTCGCTTCACCAGCAAAGAAGAGTTTGGAGTTTGCGGCAGGCAACAACATTTCACAATAGATATCGTTGGGTGAATATCCACCTGGACCAAAGAACGCATACCCACCTAAACAACTGTCAAAAAAGGCAAAACAACGCCAGACTCAGACAAAAAGACGAACCCATGGTGAGAGGATCATGCAACCAATCCCAGGCAAAGTAATCGCCGGCGGTGTAAAATGTGTAGAGCGAGTCAACGGCTACATCATGAACAGCTGCCAAATCGCGGAAGACCACGTCGATAAGTTGCTGATCCGCAGTACCGTCACCGTGGATAAGTGCGCCAAGTCGCTCGGCGTCTTGTGTCCAACAGTAGCTCACGATAAGCACATTCGACATGTTTGCTGCTGTTGCGTTCGCAGGATACGAAGGGTACACACTGTGCCATTGCACAGAAACATGTTGAGATCTGAATATTGTCATAGAATTCCGGACAACTTACATGGTACGCAATGGTAGGTCGGTATAGCTCTGTCCACCATGGATCGGTTTCGGAAGATTCGTCTCCCACCACGGTGTGTTGAATCTGATTCCGACCTTCACCGCAGGTCCATACTGGAGTTCACGAATCGCGCTCCACTGCGCGTAGTTGGCGCTAGAACCGGCCCCAGCGATACCGACACCAGTGAGGTCCATGAGGCTGAGACGTGGCAAAGGAACAGTGGAAATGACGGCGGAATACAGCTGGGAAGATGGAAGCCCATTGATCGAAATACTCATGAGGTTGTTTGGGGCCTCCGAAATAGCAGTGACTGGGCTTTCGAACAAGGTTGATGCTTGTGCACTTGCGGAGAGCGATTTGAACATCGCCTGAGGAAGTGTTGAAGTCCCTCCACTACGAAGTGAAGTGAGTTGAATGACAGGGATACGTTGGAATAACCGACACGTACTCGAAACAATACCATGACGCATTCGGGTCCGAGTTCGGTGGCTCGTTGCCTGGAAGAGCTGCAGTAGGCCAATCGAAGGCCAAACTTTCAATAACAGCTGTGAAAACCCCACGTTAGAACTAGAAAACCACGAAGAATATCCAATCACGCACTTTCTGTGAGAGCCCGATCATACCAACCAGTGGACTTGTCGAGAGTCTCACACCAGTTGATGTCTCTGGGATTCATGTTCCAGAGAGGGGAAAACATATAACCTCTCATGGAGAACTTATTAGTCGCAGCAAAAAGCTCTGGCATCGCACTTTCGATACTCTGCACCGTGAAAAGATCGCGGAATGGTTGAAGTACATGTGCAACCCTTTGAGCTACCCCCTGGGGTGTTGCCAAATCCTGGTCCTGAAGGTAATTGGAGACATGGAATGGGTCGTTACTGGTTACTTGCGCCTGGTTGTTGATGCGTTCGGCGTTGTAGTATAAGATCGTGTTAGCCGCTGGTTCGACCATTTGCATGATGTAAGGGATAAGCTTGAGTGATAAGTTTCTTTTCGGATTCGTGGCTAAATCGAAGACCCGTTTCATGAACGGTGTATCAGGAAATCGCATGGCCCCAACATCCTATACACAGAAGTTAGAACACGGTGCGGTTACTTGTGAATTCTGCATACATAGTAATCGTATGGACCACCGTTAGGAAAGTGGTAGGTGAACATTCGTCCACCGACACGTTCCGGAACACCAGCATCGACAATCTGGTAGTCGATCCCCAAATATTCGAAGATCATGGCCGTATACAAACCAGCTGCACCAGCACCGATGATACAAACGGGTAAATCGGGCGTGGGGGCTGGATTATGGAGGATGGGCAACATTTCAGAGAGTTTATGATTAGGGATATCTTTGTTTCGTTCATGATATGCTGAGAGTAAGTAACGACCACGGTGAGCGAAGATGTTGGGGACGTCGCTCATAGTGAGAGAGTGAACAAGCGAGGTGTTGCTTATCCCAGAAACTATCATTGGGTCCTTATATCGAGTTGAAGGGCAACACAAGGCCAGACAACCGACTTAATGGGATTCTCATTCCAGTACGGCGTTTTGCTCACCCCGGATCGAGGAAGATCTGACATCGAACACGGAAACAATGTACCTCCTGACAAATTACTCAATAGCGTGTGCGAAACGCAAAGGACTGAAGGAAATACTTACTACACAAACACATGATTCACAATAAGCCCATTATCCAGATTGCATATTTATGTTGCCTTGTGCCTGTGCAGGTACCGTTACTACAAAATTGCCGGAAACCAAGTGGGGGAGGACAAGCACGCTAAAGTACGAATGTATTGAAATTCGGTCTGCGGGAGTCGCGTCCTTGAATTTCAATAAATAGCTCCATTCTCGAGAAATCCGTTTCATTGGGAGGTAAGAGCTTTGTCGCAATTGGCACCTTGGGGTGGGAGAAGGGCTTACGAATGGTTCGCTTCAGACCAGGGTCAGATTTGTTCCAGCTATATATCACACGACGAAATGCCACGCACCTGCATCCATTCATCAATCTAGATCATCCTTAACAGAAGCGGCTCAGCTATCGACGTATGAGAGGGCGGCTAGCCTCGTAGGTGGCGGCTCTGGTTTCTCAGTTGTGCGTCCATGGATTCACTTGGGTTTTGATTTCGGCTATCGTACCACTGCGAACTTGATGCCGACCGCCATGGACCCGATTCTCACCGTTTCCAATGACAAATATGTCAAAAACATCCAGACCAGACTAGACTTTAACGACCGCCACTGTGAATCCTGACACTGACAAGCAAGCCAGGAACCAAAACTTATCCCCAGCAACGTTGCTTTGCCTTCGTAAGGGATTACTCGCCTCCGATAAGGAAGACAGATTCGGAATCTTGGCCATGGTGGAAAGGGATATCGCCCCGTTTCAAGTAACTCCTGCTGCACGATCATGACGCTGAAAAATGTGAGCTCCTAGTGCTTTCATGGATGAGTATATTTAGGGTTTCAGCAAAGCTTAGAGGAATCAGGTACTAGACTAAGAGTTCAAAAGATAAAAAGTTGCAATATTTGAGTTTGTTTTGCAGGTCTGATGTCGGTCCGCTCACCCGGGCCTGCCACGGGCATTGGGCTTACCGTTTATCTGGGGCAATTTATCAGGTCAGTTTGTTAATAACTTTCCAAATTTTGTATTTCTGGCTTGAATATTCAATTAGCCCCCGTCGTTGACAGCTCTTGCCGAAAATAATTAGGATCGTACGCTAATCATATAGTAAATCCGCTATAATTTCGTTATTTTTCTACTTCACGGCGATCATTGGTTAGGGAGAGAAAGTGGGCATGTCCAACAAGCGAAACGGTCACTCTTCACCGCAATAGGATGTCGTTGGCCGCCGTTCAAGTCGTTCTTGGGTACATAACTATTTTCTCTGCTTTAATAAAAAATTTGACGATTATTCTCAGTGCGCTTGACAAATCATGTCTCCATCTTCTTTCCAGACCCGGCTTTATATGGACGGTTCTCCTTTACCTTGGATTACTCTACACTAATCACTAGACCCTGTTCGACCATACGACGGCTGTTAACTCCCCTCCTTGTTCACAACCCTCCCAACGTACTAATATTCCCGTGCTCGCGTCATCAAGGAGCTGGTTGGGATCCTGCCAGAAAATGTCTCGAAACTTGAATACCAAAGGCAAAAGCATGAGGGGTTGTAATTCAAAAGTAATTTCCCGTTATACACATCTAGAAAGAGAGTTTTTTTCGATGTTGGCGTTATTGGTATGGGATTAATTTGAGCAAATCGAGAACTCAGAAATTTCTCCTTGTACAATATTTCTTGAGGAGTTGTCGAAGACCCTCAAATCACACGGTCCGTACTTACCAAAAATGGTTAAACGCAAATTGTTACGCAAACGATCCTTAACTTGAACTTGAGCCATCAAGGACTCTTCACAGGGGCCTCAGGATGCCTCGACGAAGCCCTTGTAACTCTGAGTCTACAGTTGAATATGGTGGCCAACCGGTCACTGATCTCGACTCCGACGTGGACAGTGACACTGGAATAGGAGAGGCGAGTGAGAGTGATGACGAAGAAGACAAAATATGTAGTCCTGAAGTTCAGGACGGCGACGAGGACACAGAAGATGGCCCCGAGACTTCGGAATCGGATGATGACGAGGATTTTGACATGGGCGGGGACCGTGACTATGCAAGTAGGTTGCCTATAATTTCTGTTCACTCTCATGGGCCCTGAATACGTCTAAAGCTCCAGTAAAGAAAAGAGCAAAGACGTGTCGCTCATCTCCCTCTAAAAATGGACCCAAGAAAAATAATCTCAGCTTACTGCCAACCATGCCTTTGGATATACTCTTCGAGGTTTGTCCTACCAAATTTCAAATATACTTTGATTAACCATGATGTAAGGTTTTCAGCCATCTTTTTCCCGAAGACATCCTCAGCTTGTCACGTACTTCGAAGGTCTTCCACACCACCCTGTCGAGCCGAAATACGGTATCTGTCTGGAAAGCTGCACGCGAGCGTGTTTCTGCTCCTGAATGTCCAGATTGGATGAGTGAAGAGGCCTGGGCAGACTTGCTATTCGGACACAATTGTCAAGTAAAATATTCTTTTGCATCACTGAAGTGTCCCTAACACTTTGTTAGTCATGTGGGACGAGCGATTCTTTATTAGTAAACTTTCATTTACTGAAGAGGAATTGTGGTTCGTGTCAAGAAACGCAGTAAGTTCTCGTACTCTCATCTTGCAACAGCTCGATAATTGAACATCCTATTGTTATTATAAGTTACGTCTCGCGTTCCGAGGTGGAAAGATGCTACCCGACTTTCAATTTTGTGATCCTTTTAGTTCCATCCACCATGAGTAACTCTGTCCACTATTATTGGAATATCGACATAGAGGCCGTAGTCAGCAAACTTGTTACCCTCAGAAAAGATGTCGACACTCAACAATTGAGCTATTTTATGGAAGACCGGAAGCGAAGGCTTGAGTATATGCGTCGGGTGTGTATATCGCCAAAACATTCCTTTCAATCCCTTATACTTATGTTAATTATGGTAGAATTCACTTTCCTGGTTCATATGGCATGAACAAATGCGTCAAATTCGTGCTCAGAAAATAAGAGAAGCTAAAGAAAGACGCTTGCGGCAGTAAGTCTTCTTATATTTTCTTTGCAATTTAAACCTTTTCGACTGTACAGAATCGAGGAAAAATTCAAAGAATTAGGATACATTGAAGACGACCTGTTTGGATTACGTTCTCGAAAAGAATGTTATGGGACGGCCCAGCTGTCGACCAAAAGTATGTATGCTAATACGATGTTTTTCTTGTCCATTAATTTCTTTTTCTTTTCATGTAGCCTGGAATCGCATTTATCCAATACTGGTACCTGAAATAAGAGAAATAAAAGCCCGGCGTCTTGAGAGGAATTTTATGAAAATCAAACGCGAACGACGACAGATTTTGGCCATTCGTTACAAAGATTACCAACGTACGCTCTATCCCTCTCAGTGGAAATATTTACCCAGAGTTCTGGAAATCGTGGAATTTGAACCCTTCTCTCGGCATATCGACGCCGATGTTGGGGTAGAGGTTGATGGAAAGGCATTTGACGATGCTTTCTTGGAGTTCCCAAATCTCCTTGCTGCCGCAACAGACCAACGCAAGGCGATAATGCGCTCTTTACTTGGTGATACTGCCAGAGAAGACGGAGAAATAGGTGCAGATCCCATTGACCTTGCGTCCGCTGTTTTCAAATGTGATGAGGCTCCTAGTATTCCCCACTTCAAATATATATTTGGGTGGGACGAGATCGCGTCTCATCATTGCATACGTGAAGAGGAAGGCATCCATTACCGTACTGAATCCGCACTCAGAACAGCTCCCTTGGAACTGAAGTACATTCCTGAAATCGCGAAAGTCGTAAGGAAACTTGCCCAGCTGATAGGATTGGATGCTACCACCGCCACTTCTGCTGATTTTGACGAGATGGATAAGAGGTTTAGTTGCAACGCTTGTTCCTGCTTCAAAGAGAAAGATCGGTTTTTACGAACCGGGTACACTTGGCGGAATTTGGTATGCATGCCTTTTGTCGTGGATTTCATATCTAACCATGGCTGGTGACTCAACAGGCAGTTCATTTGGAGAAGTCGAAGACTCACAACCCTGATTTGCTTATCACGGTTCTCTCTGACGTTGCAGAAAGTGAGGTCAAGCAATGTGAGCGCGACGATCGCAAATGGAGCGCAACTCAGTGGACATGCTCGCATTGTCCTGAGTACCTTGATTGTCTTCAAGCCCGCCAGACCGTTATACAACACCTCTTTGATTCGTAAGGCTGGTCCATCCACCTAATTGTCACCTACTAACTCTTTTCCAATGCCAGACATGGAATCCAGACTCCCTCGGAACCAACGGACTTTTTTTTCTTCGAGCGGTGTAGGAGAGAATGGGTAGGAAAACCAAAATTCTCAGTTCCTGCCCCTCCTGCGAAAAATATTATTCCTGGGGGAGTTCTGTGTCTTTTGTGTGGGTCGAATCGGCAATTTTCCCTGAAAGGAGTCAAGGACCACCTCAAAAGGATGTAGGTGCCCCCTTTCCTCCGTTGCCAGCAGTGATAGATTGTTTCTTAGACACAATATTTCCTCCATACAAAATGGAAGACACTACGGGCCTGCTTGAAGTGGGTTGTGGCAATGGTTGTCGTGGGGAGGTTCCCAGAACGATTGGAATAGAAGACGATGGTAATCTTTGATGAACATGATCTATAATTATTTTTGCTGTGCTATAAGTATCATATGGCTATTAAACACTCCGTGCATCTTCGTGTCTTATATCTTTATGGAAACAATATCATTTTTAATTGGTTTCAATTGGTCCTGTTGCTTCAATTTATGTTTCGTTTACCAGCTCTTTATCGCGCCTATCAACGAACATCATCATTGTGGGCGATCTCGCGATAAATAAAAGTTTGTTCTGATTCAGAGTAGCCCCGAAAAAATCAAAAACTTTTCCTTGCCCCTGGGCCCCTGGCACCTCCACTGGAGCATGGATCATCAAGGCTAAGGACGCCGCAGGCAAAAACCACTCTAACTCAATTGGACGAGTTAAAGAAGCAAAGGGTGAAATCACAAGTAACTGTATAGACAATTCTTTTGCTGGTATGTCCTCAACAAGTAGCTTAAACGAACTGACACATACATAGCCACATTTGATTCAGCCATCCTAAAAACAATTCTCGAAAGCCCAGAACTCGAGGCCATCTGGGAGGATTGTATCATATCAATCCCGGAACTCGAGGGTGAATTCAAGGATTGATGAGCATTTCCTTGTCTTGTATATTATGCATATCACTGTGTCAAATGATTGAAAGAAAATCCTCTATGTACGTGCCCTGTTATTTCCAAATGAAGTCAATGACTCAGTGTAAATTAAATAAAAACTTGTAAGGAACATTTGAAACGGAAAGGATTTTGGCATACCATGATTCACTGAGAGACTGAAAATGAGGCTCATCATTGCGGGTTTTACTCAGCGCCCTTCAATGCACCTAGCACCTAATAATGGCCAACGACCTTTCCGCCTTCCTTGAGATAACAGTTTTGCTTAAACTCCTCCAAGTCGACGAAGGTCTGGATTAACAAGACTGATCACTTCAACTGGAAACGGTCTCTGCCACTGGTCCCTTCGCTATACCATCTACACACCACACTCGGAGGTCCTCGATTTTCAGTACAATCTCAGCTCGGCACATTCAGATTTATCAAATCCCACCACATCCATTCCCGTTGGAGGGTTGCTTGGTATTTGCCCTCTCTACTCATCGTGGAGGTAATTTATATTTGCAACCGATTTTTAGATGTAATATAAAGACAATCATAAATTGTGAAATGGAATCACTGAACGGCTGAAGAACTCTTCGTAAGGGACGGAGACAGGTCCGTCATTCAGCGCACTAGATGATCCAAACCCTCCGGAACGGTCCAATTGTGGGTGGCAGCAGCGCGTTTAAACCCAGCTAAAGACTCTGCGATACCATAGGGTCTAAATCATAGTTGAGAGAGACATAATGGACAAAGTGAAATAGGCGCACTCATTCCAGTTACGTGCTAGCCGAGCAGGACGTGGTTCAAGGTTAGAAATGGCAAGTCGGATTTGCATCAAGACCGCCGAAATACTAGAAATGCAAGACTGAGACTTTTTTCTACATCAAAGTCAAGACCCACCTGTAGCTCGGTAACCAACCTGCGAGGCCAGTAAAATCTGGGGTAATGAATAGGAACCATCTACTTACCATCGCTCGTAAGAAGATCCATGCAAATCGAACCACCTGGAAATATTTGTAAATTCCAAGGATAGCATGTAACCATCAAGGTGCCTGCTGACCTCCGGTAACGTGCCCACCACCACCGTGAATGAAAGGCAGGAAGCGAGGAGTGATGATCCTGAAGAACGGTGGAGAATTCGGGAACGAAGGAGGAAATCTGATCTCGAAGATGATCGAGTTCACTTTCCTGGAAGTGGTTAGTCACAGTTTGTTTGTATCATGGCAGAATTAGATGTACTTTGTCTTCATATCTTTGGCAATAGGAAGGGCAGGATCAAACGAGTGCATCTCAACAATCCACTGGTACAAGTTGTCGCCGATCAATTCAGGTGGCAAATACCACCCCAGATCGCTCAAAATAGAGGCAGCTTCCTGCTCTTTTACCATTGACTTCAATTCCCGTTGAATCGCTAGACTGGCCAATGGAGTTGACTGGAATGGCGGGAGCATCAAGTTTGCCAGAGTGTTGCCAACGTATAAGGCATCATGCTTCCAATCATTCTCAGGTCTCAACGTCTTAGTGACTACTTTGGTCACGGAGGACGAAGCAACTGGAACCAAGTAATCATCGTCGTCATCAAGGTCGTGGTTCATGGATTGCGAGTTTGACACGGAAAGCTTCTTTGTTTCAAGTTGGAAGATGGCAAGATCGTCGGCATCGGCGTCTTCGTGTTTATAATCCGCATTCCTTGCAGTAAGGAGATTTTCGAGTTGGAAAGCCGGGTCGGGAATCTCTATCACCTTACGGTCCATATGGGTCCTATATTGCGGATCAAACCTGACATATGGAGTGATAACACGCTTCTTTTTCTTTTTCCCCGACACCTGAACAGTGGGTTCTGTATCATGGGATGAAGGCACGTTCGACGTGGGGGCATTAGGAGTGGAATCAGAAACTCCTTTCACTAAAAGATATCGGCTACGGCATTTGAGAATAGCAACAGAAATGGAAAGTCTGACTTACCACATAATCCAATGCGTGTCCTTAACAACGTAGTGTGGATTTTGACTCACGAATTTGATTGGAAGATTAACAACCTCAGCCAAAGCCATGCAATTGCTGGGCGATATCATACTTTTCGACCACGATGAACGACAAGGCTGTGCGAGATAACCCGCAGATGTCAGCCCATCCTTGGCTAGATATACGCCTGTAAAGGGTTGAGTAACAATCCAGTTGATATTCACACTGCACTTTACCGTTTCCAAAAGCTCTTCCATGAGTGACGGTCTTGTACCAGAGACCATGGCGAATGATCTTGAAGAACGAACAAGTCAGGACCGACATTGGATTACACACTGCAAATTGCTTACTGAGTGCCAGTTCTTGAGTGGCGAACCGTGGAAAGCCTGAGATGTCTGTTAAGACAAGAAATAAATAAAATGGCAAGGGAACTCACGTAAATCACAGGGTACTCCTCAACATTTGGGCACTCCTTTTTGGCATCTTCTATTGCTTCTCTAAATTTGGCCTCTGCTGCCGGTGCCCCGACAGTCATACGGAACTGCCTCCAGCCGGACTCTAAAAAATAATCAAGCTCAAATACAGTTAAATTTGTAAAGCAATTTCACCAAGGTTTTTGATAGCTTCCTCTGGTGAAGTAATCGCCTCTATATGAGCGGTACACGAAGCGACACACCTGCGTAGGGCATTGTAAGGGCGGAAGGTATGCCGAAGTATCTGGAACCCACCATCGAAGAATAGACCACGCTGCAGGAAGAACTTCCGGGTTCATATCTTGGAGCTTGGGTTTGCGCTTCCCAGCTTTCACCTTTTGCTCAAGGTGCTTCTTCATGTCCATCACCTAGACCGAGTGGATAAGCAAAAGGAAGCCATGTTAAGGTATGACTTTACCGAGGGCAACGTATCGATGAGTTTAGCAATACATGACCTCATCTATATATTTGATGGTGAGCAAGGATCGACAGCGCATCAAGGGTTTAAACGCTACTTGTTCTGTAGTGAGTTCGTCGAAGTCGACTAGCCCATCTGCCCCTGGCTCAAGGTCCTTCGAAACCTCAGGAATGGGAAATGTTTGATTTGAATATGCAGCGAAAGTTGTTGATTGCGTCACCGCAGCCTCTACAGGGAGTGGGACACGTAATCCCATTCCAATAGGCAATGGATCATCCATCGCACCCTCGCCAGCAGAAATGAGGGCAAGTGAAACAAGGAGGTCAACAGTTAGCGGATTTTGTACGATTTCATACTATAGGGAAGTCATGATAACTATAAATGACTATAATAAACGCCCTTACCTCGAGCGAGGGACCACGATTCAGGGTGTAATATTGATATGCACACAGTTTAGAGTCGCAAACGTAAGGTTTGAGAGACTCATAGTCGAACTGGAGCCGGTTATGACAAACCGTGCAATACCGGGTACAGAGCTATCAACATGTTTCAACTTCGAAGGTAATGAGGAAATGAGGAACGCACAGAAAGGCGACGAATGAGATAGCAAAATGCAGTTAGGGGCAAATTGAATGGCTCATCGTCCTTAAGGTTCAAGAGGGGGTCATATGGCAAGCTGGATAGCTGGCTCTCTTCCTGATCAGCATGGTTGATGTCCTAGAACATTGTGGGTGGTTATTGACTTTGTCCGAACAAGAGTACTTACAGTAAGTTTCAAGGCAAGGACATTTGCTTCCGTCATCTGAACCTTCTCACTCTCCGCGTGGAGTAATTCCGCACCAGCCCAGCCCAGCCCAAATTTGCGCCTGATTTGAACCAGCTTCAGGAATGACTGGTCCATTAAAGATTCGAGAGAGCTGCTCAAACTGAATCTGTCAAAACGATCGGGATCAACTTCTTCCTTGACGACCGGTCCTGAGTCTGTGACTGGATTGTCCTCTTGGTCAGAACCCCATTCGAGTTTTGTTTGCTGGGCTGCTAACAGTTCCTGCATTTTGAACTCATCCTCAGCGTCGTTCATGATGAGGCCATGTTTTCGAATGACCTCTCGTACTTGCTCCACACCGGGTTTATACCTTTCGCTCAGACCGACTTTGAAGCTTAGTGAGACAGCGAGGCGCTGGGCGGTTGTTGAATAGGTTGCATTAGAATCTAGAACGGGGTAAAGACCGTGAAAACCGGAGATAAGAAGGGTGAGATGTTGAGAAAAAGCCAGAAGGCGGCGATCCCAAGCCATGAGAGCGCGAGGAGGAATGAGCTTTGCCAAAGTGATGACAGGAAGGGAGATGGAAAGAACAAAGTCATTGCCTGGAAGACGAATGAAACCCGGCCGATACTCGGTAGCCACGATGTCGATGAACATCCTAAGAATGATCAATGAAAGATCGTACAAATATGAGATGTTCATACTCTTGAACTCTGGCCATGACTGAATCTGATTCTGGGGCGATTGGAATATCATCATCGAAGTCAAATGCATCAAATTCGTCTACTCCATCAGAATTTGGTTCTTCTTCATCAGTTGCGTCTTCGCGTGGCTGAGCATTCATCTTAGACGTTGATCCAGAAACGACACGAGCAACAGACTGAACAAAGCCACGAATGGTACATCCTAGTGAGCTCGCAGGCTCTTCGGAAATTTCGTCAACAATCTTTTGGATTTTCGCGGACAGATCTCCATCAGGAGAGTAGCAAAAGAGTGAGTGCGAGTTGGGATATTCAGAGGTGTCTGAACGAAGAGTGAGTAGGTGATAACACCGGAGAAATACCACATATACCAGATATCAGAAAATTGACAGTGACGACGCGTTCTGAGCTGTCCTTCTCTATGATCACCTCCACTGATCCTTCATCATCACCAGCACGTACTCCTAAGGATGGGGTAACCCATGCCTTTTTATACGGTATGAGCTGTTCAAGGAACTCACTTTTAACCACCAGTGAATCAAAATTCAACCCCATTTTAGCAGCTTCTTGAAGATCTGCGAGATCCGCATTGAAACGCTTTCTACCTTTCAATTTCCCATTCTTGTTGGAGTCATAATTGCGCTGCTGAGAGGCGTCAACCATGATAATGTCGCCATCAGACGATTTGACGTTATTAACATCTGGTCATGAATAGAATGGAAACGGTGAGTAAACCGATACGCAGAATCATTGAAAGACAAACCAAAATCTAGTTTCTGTCGTTTTGGTGCAGGTTTCACTTGCATACTGCCTTCAGAATCAGAGTGCTGAAGCTTTGCACCTTTAGAAGAGCGAGGCATGAATCCACAAATATCGTGGGGTTGTTGGATGGTGTTACTTGGACCACAATGGTGTGATGAAAAGGGACATGTTGCTCTGGTGAAGCGTCTGTTTCATGTCACGCAGCCGAGGTTCGCATCGGAAATTTCCGATAAGCAATGCAGTTCTCGTCTATATATAACTCTTCTGTGAGCATTGAATACTTATTGGGCGCCTAGACGCTCGACTCCGAGTCCAAGAATCAATATGCCACTACCCAATTTAATTGCACATGGATGTTATCATCCACGAAGGTTTCTTCATTAAAAGTGTATTGCTACGGATTAGTTGGGTAGCTATTCATTCGTACATCCTCTGCATCAGGTGATGGGAGTCTACCTGATGATGTCGCCTCATGGCGTCCGAGGAGCCCCAGATTCGGTTTTGTGGTGAATATTAGGATGACGTTGAGGAATCCGCTGAGAGCGAAAATCGTTATGACGGTAAAAGTATACTTCGGATTGATGGTGGAAGCCCCTTGCTTTTCATCTTCACGGAATGTTATCCATCGGACGATGGATAGCGGAAGGATGCAAACGCAGTAAACTATGGGATACCTGGGTAAATCTTGTATCAGGAACGTGGATTGGAAGAGATCGGAGCACTCACAACAGCATTACCAATGCTCTCCGACGAGTCGAACGACGATCAGGATCAAAGAACGCCCATTCAAAGGACCACATTGTATACCATACAGACTCGTGGAAGACGAGATTTCCTCTCATCCATAGATAAAGAGGAATGTAAAGTAGACAGGAGATGAACAACGAGATCCACATCCATAGGTATTCAGCTGCTAGCTTCCAATTCAGGTTTGTGCCCACCCAGCACCAATACTACGATTCAGTAAGCGATCGGAATTTGCAAACTCGAGTCCATCAAAAAAACTCACAGGTACTGGTGACATATACCGACCAAGATTGGCCACATATCCAAAACCGATAACTATCCCAATGAAAACCCAGATTCCAACTACAAGAGCAACAGTGACTTTCATTGATTCAAGGCCCTTTCCGGTCGACACTCCGATAAACGTATAAATCGCAATCAGCTGGTATCAGGTCAATGGTCGTTTTGACTAAAACAGCTTCAAATACTCACTAGGGTGGTCAATGCAACGCCGGTCTCTCCCAAAGACCCGAGAATACCTGAGGATTAGAAACCGTCAGCTGGTGATGAAATGGAGCAGAAGATAGTTAACCCTGTGCGTCACAAAACGTTCCTACCTGAACTATCCCATCCTGGATCCACTTCAGACTGATCATTCCACCAATAGCTTGCATTAAGTCAGCAAAAAGCAACGCGAGCTATAAGAAAAGAGGGTCCATCATATAAATATTAAGGCCGCAAAAGAAATGCATACGACGAGTATGTCCAATGGGCTGTAGAAGAGGCGACACCCATTCAAGTACCGATTCTTGGTGAATGTTCAACGAGCGCGTTTCGTTACAAAACAAGTTAGAAAACCTACCGCAATGAAGAGGAATGCAAATAGAACGGATCCTAATGATAAGAGATACGCCCCGACAGCCATCTAGTTCGACCTCCATGAGATACTCGAAGGGCTTACGAAAAGGGATGAGACACTTACTGTGAGTCCTGCGGTGTTCCCCCTTGTGAGACAAGTGAGGGAACCACGCAGGGACGTGCAGGTTGTAGTAGTGTCGACACCATTAGACCAAACACTCATTTCTGCATGCGAATTCTTTGAGCCTTGTTCCGAATAAGTATTCAAGAGCAGGATATCTGGGGACGTCTCACCTACTTATATTGTTGCCTTTTGACAGCCGCACGAGTGTTTTCGTGCCATACGTAAGTAGTGCCTCACCTAGCCCTCAATGCTCGGAAACATCACAATGTCAATCAATCCATACGATCGCCGCAAGATGTAATATAATAATATAAACCGCTGCCCATACGTCGTCTGTCATGGTATAGCATCTTTGCTCAATATTTCAAATAGTCAAACCTACACCTTCAACGTGGTCCCTGAGAAACTTGAAGGAGAGTACCAACTCGTTCGAACTGCAAACAGACCGACCGGAAATTTTGAACGGCTGAAAGTGCATCCTAGTGGTTACTGGTAGACAAGAAGCGCAAGGGTCTCCTTGTAAAAAACACGGGTCTGGACCGTCTGGTCAACCGCTGCAAGGAAAATTACCCCGGGTGCTTTACCAATCAATTGCAATCGGGCATGACCCTTCGACTTGCGAGCCTTGACAGTTGTCCTCATGTATAGTATTTGCGGTTGCGTTATCATGGCAATTCCCGGATCGGTCATATCACGGCTTATCACGGTCTGACCAGAGTAGCCATCTGGACACGCTTGAGAGGTTTTTTCGGGACACTACCAAGGATGGAAGTTTGTATTATGACAGGTATTGCCCCTTTTCTTCTTCTCATCAGCGCTCATTCGTGATTGGAATCAGGACTCGTCTACGATGACGGACATTGCTGGCCTCGTATTCGGTGTGGTGACGGCTTGGGAGACCTGCATCCAAGTCTTCGAGATCGTCGACTCTGGAAAGGAATATGGCATGGACTACGAGGTACTCCGCGTCAAGCTCGAAGTGGAGAGGATTCGGCTATTGGTATGGGGAGAGGCAGTAGGTCTCAGCGAGGTTGAGAAGGGGAAACCAAGCCCTGATACTCGACTTAATCGAGAGGACGTTCGTACGGTCGTTCTTCGTCTTCTGGGATGCATCCAGAAGGTCTTTGAACACTCGGAACGGCTGCAGGATCGTTACGGTCTACGTCCCGTGCAGCCCACTATACCTGACACTGAGGAGGGCAATTACCCTCCAACGCAGTCGCAGTTGATCTTGGGCCCAATCTTTAAGCGAGCCTACGAGAGTCTTCGTCTTTCTGCGAAAAATCGACAGCGTACTACCCCTTTAACAAGGAAGACTATCTGGGCTGTTCATGACAAGAAAAAGTTCCAAACGCTGATTACTGAAATCAAGGATTTCAACGACAGCCTTGATGCCCTATTTCCTGACCTATCGTCCAAAACCGCCCACTTGATACGTACCGACATTGACCAAAGTGTCGAGGTTAGGGATTTGCATATACTTCAGGAAGCCACTGCCGATGACCACGAGGAAATATCAGAGACGGCAAGTATGCGACTCGAGACACTGGGAAGCACCATTTCACTCGAGGTATCAACGGTGGCGGGAGAGGGTCCTGTTCAAGTTGTTGGGGACACCGAGGAGAGCAAGGACATGCTTACCAAAGAGCTAGAAGCCTTAGAGAAGTACGTTCACAAGAAGAACGAAGGTGCTCTGACCTTGAGCATTTATGGACCACAAAGTTACTCAGCGAGAGTGACGGCTAATGCCTATTGGGATGGTGAACGAGAACGAGATGGTTATTGGCGGAATCGTGAAATGGGTTTCCTCGAGCTATTGCACCCTTCATTTGGTAAAGCATTTTTTGTGCGTAACATGTGATGACTTACGGAGAGTTCCAGCTCTGTATCGAAGACATACGTTCATAAAGAAAAATCGGCAGGAGGGACTCAGCGACGAAGATTGTATTCTCCTCGATGTTGAAAGCTCAGCAAGATACGAGAATATTCATCTGGGAACGGTCACGGTTGAAGGGTTCGGATTGGAATGCTGGGATTATGAAGAGAAGTTTGGGAAGCCACGGGATCAAACTATCTTCGTGAGCCACGCAAAAATGCCGGATCTCCCTGCGAAGAAGCTTCTCCGCAGACTTGATGAGCTCCGTCGCGGTATTGGAAAGTTTGGATGGAATCCCACCCAGGAAGAAGCGGACCTTAGAGAGTTTATTGGAAACGTGGGGTACGTGCAGAAATATTCCAATTCGTTTTTTTTTTTGACAGAATCGCGTCCAGCTTTTACAAGACCGGCAAATCAGAAAGTGATAAAAGTCTACTCATAAGCGACTTGTTCAGCTTACTCAACCGCACCGATATTTTCGCGGACTTCACTAGTAATTCAAGCATCGGGCTTGTATGGGGCGGGCCTAAAGAGGAAGAAATTGGAATATGGAATTTTCTATGGCAAATCATCGTTGCCAAGGAACTAGCACTTCGCTTGGAGCATTCTTCCGGGTCGGCCTCTGGGTTTACACCCAGAGTCCTCGCTTCGCTCATCATCTCCAAGTTATGGTTAACAAACGTGGAGGTCATCCTTGCAGACTCCAAAATCAATACAGAGGAGGTTGCGAAGCCTAAGACCCAGAAGGAATTAGCGAAAGCGGAAGGTTTCAAAACCAAGGGCAATGAGGCGATGAAAGCACAGAAATACAAAGAGGCTGTGGATTTCTACACGGAAGCAATGGCGATCGACCTTCGCAACCCTATTTATCGCTCTAACAGATCCGCAGCGCTCTTGTCTATGGGCATGGTAGAAGAAGCTCACGGAGATGCCCTTGTCACAACACGGCTGGATCCAAAATACGCAAAGGGGTGGTCCCGACTTGGATTCACTGAGCTCAAGCTTGGCAATGGGAAGAGAGCACAAGCATCATACCAGCGCGCCATAGAGGTCGCAGGTCCTGAAACCACAGCACAGATGAAGCAAGGTCTTGCCGATTCCGAAGCGAAAATAGATGCCGATCTCAAGGCGATAAGAGAAGAGAAGAATCTGGAAGCAAGAGATGATCTACGGAAGAACTTCCTTGAGCAAAGTTGGGATATTTCGGGCAAAGTCCCAGAATTACATTCCCATGTGCACGAACAGCAAGTCGATGGTCTACTCTTCTTTGCAGAGCGAATGAGGTGGTCGTATATCAACGAAACCCGCGATTATGCTGAAGATGTGTATGCAAACTTGAGAAGCGGCGACACGATCCCGATGCACCTTCATGATTGGCTGTATGGGATGATGCTTCCTGGGAAGTGGATGTCCTTCAAGATTATGACCGCAATGATCCAATGCACTCCATCCATCGCGAAAGAGGTTGGAGTAGCATATTACTACGAATGTGGGCTAGTAGTTCCGAAGCAGTCGTATTGGAGAGTACGCACCGTCCTTGGTCGTGTGCTTGGCTGCTTGCCAGGTTTGGTATCGCTGTGTGGTTGGATCGGCCCCTGCCCTCCCGTCGAATTTAACCCGCCTGTCCCAGGGAAAAAGCATCGTCATGTCCGTCTCAAAGCCCGCCCCGTTGTTCCCATCGTTTCCAACGATTCTGACGATGGTGTCATCTATCTGGGAGGCCGTGAGCGCAACAACTATGTACGTATCCAACCTGGAGAGGAAATGGAGGAATATCTAGCACAGATGAAAGACTCGGGTGGATGGGTGACACCTCAACCACCTGTAAAGGAAGTGAGCACGGTCTCGATCAAAGGCATCTACCTCAAGAAAATGGCTCTAGACGTTAAAGTAGCTGCTCTCAGTGCGAATAAAGGGCTCACTGAGCAGGAAGAAGCGAATGAGACAGAGTATCGCGCATCGATCGTCTTCAGTATCGACGACAATGAAGATCCAGTGACGTATATCCTCTACACGAACCCAGTCTTCGTTTCCTTGCCTGCGTGCTTCCCAATGGGGGAAAGCGGCTCACATGAAGTCCATCTGCGAGAGCTTCCACGGTTCCAGAAGAGCATATGGACGGTAGAAAGATTGAAAGATCACACGCCGGACGATATTGACGACGATGAGGTTATGGTTATCAATGCGACCGGGAGGGGTGCAGAAGTGCTTGCAAGAGCCTGGTGCGCCGAAAGGGGAAAGAATGCGATTGTCAGGAAAGCTGGGGGACCGTGTTTTGTTTGTGCTGTGCGGGGTGCTAGTCAGGCTGGGATAAAGGTGGGGACTTTGATTTGGGTCTCTTAACTGCTTCGTCTCCTCCCATGACTATCCTGGAAAGATCTTTCAGAAACTGCTGCTGGCTCGTTGAATTGAGTATCAATACCACTACTAGTACTAGAAATATGTTCCAGCTACCTTAATTTATTCGTGATTATAGGTCCAGAGGGTGAAAGTTCAAGTTGAAGCAGATCTTAAATTAGTTGAGCGTCTAATAATGGCATATTTATTTATTTACAGTGCACAATCGTGACAATTATAGTCATATTGACGTTTGTTTGTCAAAAGTATTAGGTCACCAGGCTTCTCGTCTTCTGAGCTTTCCACATAATATAATAGTGAGCTGTCGACTATCCATTGGCGGGAAGAAAAGCTCTCTGGTATTCACCAGATAAGGAACACTCTTCCAGGTCCATAAAGCAGGAGGGGTTCTCTGCGTTTTGTTATTACAGCCGCTGGAACTGGAGTCCTGAATAGAGGTGCGTTTTTCCGAAAACATGTCCTCCATCCATCTACATCGTGACGACAGTGTTTTTAGAGTGGCGGCTTCCAAAGCTATCCCCCCAATCAAAGCCGTTCAACGTCCAGGTTGCGACGCTGACTCACTTAGGTATATCTAAAAATGGGGTTGGAGCCAGCGGAATTGGCTCGTTGGACGCGGTTTGCGGGGAAGGGGGGCATTGGAAAATGTACTGCGAAATGCGACTGCGTGGCAGAGAGCCCCGACGATCTCATGTTCCTAAAGGCAAGTCCCTATTGTGATTCTTGTGATTCTTTTTTCCCGCCGTCGTTTGAGGTATTGATGATCTACTTTACAGGACGACGAAATTATTGTGCTTCTCCAACTCCAGGATAAGGAAGGTTGCTACCTGGTAAGTCACCATCTATTTCTGTTACTCGCTTCTTGGGATGTGTCGTTTCAATATGAAATCATTAATTTTTCATCTAGGGATACTGTGAAGGCGTTGTCGGCCGTTTTTCTGGTTCAGACGTTGTTTTTCATTCCAAGCTGAAAAAACCTGTCATGACGAAACGGGCGTCAACGAATACGATGTCGTCTGTGCACTCGATTTCAAACATACCAAATTCTCCAACTCCTGCTACCCCTACTACTCCAACTAGTATGGAAGCTCCTGCAATCCGACCTTCTTCGAGGAAAATGGCTGATGAATTGCTGACCGTTGGCGGTGGTGGACGTAGCCCGAGTCAAAATTCTTTAGGACATGTCTCTCCGAGCCACTCTACGGCTAGCAGTCCAACTCCCGGCGTTTCCCGATCGAGCCCTAACGTAGGGGTACGCAGCAGAAGTCAGGATACCAGGAAAACGGGAAGTCTGCAGTACAGGCCAACAAGTCCACGAGAATTTCATTTCGGCATCACCGCTACTGAAGATGTATCAGAGAAAGACTCAGCTACAAGGCCACATGAAGTCAGTGTTTCGGTTGACGAAATGTCGACATTGTCGAACAATATTATCTTGACCTCACCATCTACCCCGCCTCCACTTTCCCTAGGGCAGGAGCCTCTTCAACCTTCATCCCCAATTGGAAAAGAAGACACTTCCGCTTCTCTGAGGCCCCCAGGTTCTTTGGTTAACGATCACACTTCCACTGCGCCCCTCAGAATTGTGAAACGTTCGCCCAGTAACCCGACGTCTCCTGCCCAAAGTGCATTCTCGTTAGCATCAACGGGTTCCCCTTCAGGTTCACCAAATGCCCCCACTAACGTTTTACCGCAAAACGAATCATTTGAATCGTCGCTGGCGGACACCTCCCATGTTTTCGATGACGTGGTGGGCAAAATCGACCCAATTGCGATGTCCCCACCACCACTGGAGCCAAGCGAAGTTGATCAAAAAGACCCAGTCTCCGCCATTCTGACACTACCCGACACTTCTGTGATAACTGACCCTGCGTACGATGACCTTACCACCAGTCACCCAGGACGGTTTTCGCGTTTCTCAATCGGAGGCGCTCTCACTATCCCGCAGCTATTGGGCATGGCAACCCACAATACATCCCAGCCCATGTCAGTGAAGAGTGAACCGCAGGGTGACTCTGCACCGAGTTCTCCTCAGTCAACCATTCCCTCGAAACCTGACGGCAGGACTAGCCTTAGTGTTGCCGCTCGAGGAAAGGTCGACGAAGCAACACTAGCGAGTACCCAAGCTCAAGTCGGCATTGGCTTATCGCTGTTACAAGATCTGGTGGGTGGCATGAGCTCGGATTCGGATTCGGATTATGGCGATTCGGACGAAGATGCACGCACGGAAGAAGCAAAGGTGGTTCATGCTCCCAAGAGTGAAGAGAATGGTGATTTGATTGGTTTTATCCCAACTCTGAATTCCACAAGATCAAGTGTGACTCCTAGTGAAGGAAGTACTGTCCAAGGATTAACGTATGCCGATGAAGAGGACGAACCACAAACTGAGGATCATCCCAACAAGGAGATGCATATCTCAGCCAGCATGAACGTTAATTCTCCTGCTAGTCCGACCTTCCCTCCTCAAAGATCCCCACCTACCACTCCTGTGAGGCACTCCCCACGGTCACTGTCTCGATACGCACAGCTTCAGCAGTCTCCTGAATCATTCACGCTACCAGGTCCGCTTGATCGTGAACGTGAGCGGCGACCTTCTCTGGCGACGTCTGTTGTCTCTGGGGTGTCGGGCTTGTCCATGAAATCGGGCACATCAGGATCGTGGGACGGCGATATATATGACAACTACCGCTACTCTACCTTCTCGGCTGGCGGATCTGTGACAGGAGTTAGGAGGCCTAGCATGGACTCTGTTAGGCCACGGACAGATTCTGTAAGTGTGGCTGGAAAAATGCGGTTGGAAAGCATTGGCGATTCGGAAGAAGCAGAGTCCGCTGACCTCCTTGGCATCGAAAATCAATCGTCGCAGATTATGGATCCAAGTACCTCTTTCTATTCACATGATAGTCATCTCTCCGCCCTCTCGAAGGAAATCAGATCTCTTTCTCAAAATGTCTCTGTCTCCAAACAGCCGGCAACTAACAATCGTCCATCACCGCTTTTTATAGCCACCGAGGACAAGGCTGGTCATTCCCCGCTACTCCACACTGACTGGGCATCTCCGACTTCTCCTTCAGCATCCACCGTTCAAACAGCATTGCCACTACCCACGGCTAGTGTTTATTCTCCACACCTACGACAAAATACTGCCGCTAATGTACCGAAGATGGGAAACACAGCAAGTTCTCAAGTCGAGGATAACAAAAGCGGGGATAGGGAACAAGTTACTGGCATGGCATCAATTATGAGGAAACGTCTCGAGACCAATCGTCAGTCAAATGAGACACAACACTCCAGCGAGATGGAAAATTCAGAGCAGAACGATGTCTCCTTTACTTCTGCTGGCCTTGGTCAGGGCATCGTAGTCGACGACGACGAAGAACTTCCTTCAAGAATCTTGGCAAACGGCGATGACAGTTATCAAAACGACAACGACGATACATTTTTGGGATCACGCGAAGGAGATGTTACTGATACCTTTGATTCTCCCAATCCCAATGAGGTGGAGAGTGATGTTTTACAAGATCAAAGATCAGGACCTGAATCTCCTAGTCCAAGGACGAGTATTGGTCGCCTGGCGCCGCTCTTCGTTTCCAACCGTACTCCTTCTCCAGCGATGCTTAGCAAAAACGATGATGGTGATGATACTCAGACAAGTTCCAATTCCTCACAACCTGGAGTATCAAACTCGCCTTCCCCGCCTCATCGCGTCCTGTCACCACTTTCCCAACAATCATCACCTCCGTTGCCTCTTAGTCAACGTCGGCCACCCCCGGAATTGGCTACCCCTCTCCACCCAAGAAACAACAATGTCAGCCAGGAACGTCGAAGCCTTTTCCTCCCACATCCCAATGCCCCCAAGGCTCCTGTGAATGCGCCTTTAAATTTGGAACCAGGAGTAGGTGTGGGTGTCATCTCCCGCGCTTATCCATTTTCGCCTCATGACGATCCTACTGTCGGCATTCCTCCTTCTGTCCCTCCCTCACACTTGTGGCTACCGGTTCAGGCCGTTATTCGCATGGCGCTTAGTATGCCACCTAGAACCGCACTATTGGGACCCAGTAAATCACCTGTCCAAATTTTACCGACCATATATGGCAGAACCGAGGTCGACCTTACCAGCTCTGTCCGGCCTGTACCCATCATGTTTAGTGTTGACCCTCCGCCTCTCGATGCAGGAAAGGGGAGGGCAACAGCCCCAATGGGCGCTATTTTGCCACCGATCGGCGCTGGGGGTTCAAAATTAAGTAGACCAAGCTTCCATGGCTCTCCACCTAGACGCCCGTCTACTCAACCCGTTTCTGGGCGTGTGCCTGCCCCATTAGTTAGTTCTGGTGTTGCTCCAAGGGCCGCAAGTTCCAGTGTTCCTCAGCCTTCATTGGCTTCCGAAAACAATGAAAAACCTGTAATGGAAAACACCGTAGCACAGAAAGCGGAAAATACTGTCGTCGATGCAGCCAAATTGAAGGCCTCACCTCCGAATGGGTCACCTCCTATACCGCGGTCAAACTTCACTCCAAAAGCTACTGGTCTTCGGCCTCGTTCCAGAAGCTTTTCAGGATTCAATTCGTTGGATTCGACGACCTCGCCGTCCATCACTAGAGGCGAAAAGTAAGTTTATAACCTTTATTCACCAACAGTATCTTGATGATTGTTTACGTAGACGTGAATCGGTCAATGACCGCCCTAAACGCACCACATCGTCTTCTGCATTGTCACTATCAGCGAAATACCCAGCGAAACACCCAGCGAAACCATCTCGACCCTCTCCTTTATCTGTTTCCTCAGTCAAATCCTCTGATGATTTGTCTCTACCCCCACCCTCTCCTGCGAACCTTGGGTCTACACCCTCGAGTCCGCTAGCACGAACTGTGTTTGTCCCATCACCTTCTCCATCACTTTCTCCATTGGCAACGAGAGCTGCATCTTCTGGTACCGGATATCTGGACCGTTCACCCTTGAATGTAAAGGCCTCACGCCCAAAGTTGTCATCGGACGCATCTCAGCCCAATATGCCACCTGCTACGTTGCGGTCTACTGATACGATTGTCAATCGTGCGACCACACAAGCTCTGGCTTCAACTGGAACCGGAGTTGCACGGCAATCATCTCTTCGCTCTATGATAAGTTTGCCAAACCTGAGAAAGAACCGAAGTCGGGACGACGATGCAGTTGGGGTTTATGACCGTGACGGAAATGAGAGACGATCAGAGAGACCGAAAGAAATGGTTCAGGTGAAGGACACAGAGTTTGAGCTTGTCCGGCCAAATCTCCCCTTGCTGCAATCTCAACGAACAAGCGAGGATTCAATAATTGGGCGGCCTGATAACTCAGCAGAATTTCGAGTCGATGGTGGAGGTCTCCTTCGATCTGAGAGTCCAGTGGCTTCGTTAAACTCAGATTATCGTTCACCTGTAATTGAAACGCCGAATTCTACGAATGGCTCTGGCCTCAACTTGGATGCTGGCATACCACCACTTGGGCAGTCAAACGAATCCATTGAAGCTCACCGTCAACGAGAAATCAAATGGGTCTCTTTAATGTCTTCGTCGCCAGCCTCTCTGTCTCGAAAGTCAAAGAAGGTCAAGAAGCTTTTGGTAGATGGCGTGCCATCTAGTGTGCGGTATTTGATCTGGAGTTATCTCACCAATGGCAAAGGACGCGCAGTCAAAGGGGTTTATGAGCAACTATGTCAACGTGGTGGGGTCATTCGTACACGCGATATTGTTGCCGACGCGGAAAGACTATTCAGCAATGGAAGCGAAGGGATGCAGTACCTGCGAGCAACTAAAGGCGCAGTTATCGTTCTTCTTCAGGCATATTTTAGCATGGTACCAGATGTACAATACACAACTGGTAATTTCTATCTTCTTCACAAATTGCTTGACGAACAATTGTTTAGGTCTGACCAAGATAGTTGGGCAACTCCTACTTTTGGCGCCGGAGGAAGACGCATTTTGGATATTTACCTCAATCATGGACACTCACATCCGACCGTACTTTACTGTCCCTTATTCTACACCTTCATCGACATCCATTCCAATTCCTCGGTCTACCCAGATGGAAGTCGACGCAGCTTTATACTCCCGTGCCCTCGAGGCTATTGACCCCCTTGTAGCCAAGAAAGTTTTTGTTGACCTGGGAATTCTTCCTGGTGCCCTTTGTCACTCTTGGTTCACCTCGTTGTTCGTTGGAACTCTCCCACCTGATTTTGTCAACAGGGTATGGGACATTTTTTTGTACGAAGGTACGATATCCCGCCAGGAGTAGTTATTGTTCAGGGATGCTTAAACCACTGCTGCAGGCATTCCCTTCCTTCTTCGGGTCGCGCTATCTCTGACAATCATCTGTCGCAAATTCATCCTCTCTACAACGAAAAATAGGGAATCAATTGTCCTTGCTACCCTCGCACGTCCTCCTGCTCAATGGCTACCATCAACTCCCGACGCGTTCCTCACCCTAGCCTTTGGCGTTAAGCTGAAAGACGATGATATACGAAAGCAGAGGATTAAAATGGGAGAACAAATCAAACGCCAAACCCAAGCCCAACAGGCGGTGAGCAGCGTGACACTGAGTGGAATTTCACTTCCTTCCCGTTTTTAGAAATTTAATACCGTCGCATCTTCTTTTTGTCAAGTTTTCGCTTTCAATTTGTTTGCATACCCTATGTTTGTGTATTAAAGAGGCTAATAGTTTTTATTTTGGTTGACATTTATCTAACATACCCCACAAGCTTTCCTGTAGATACCATTCCTTCCTTTATGACCCCCGTGCAATTCATGACTGGAATACGCTTTGACCAGAGTCGAGACCATGCTTTCTAACTTTGTAGTAAATAATAATTACTCGACCTGGATAATTTCATGGCACTCTTTATGTATTGAATACCAACCCATAAAGATTTGTCCACGTACAGCCGGACTTTGGGGTGCGAATCCAGTCAACTTTCTCATGTAGGATACGACATTGCAAGCACACCAGTCTGCGCAGCGAGGGGCCGAGCGACTTGTGGACCCAAAACCGAAATTCACTCCTGAACAATTGTACGATTCCCAGTGTGGCAGTGTCACTGGCATTTTAATCTGCCCTACGCACAGAGTAAGTTCTCCGAGATGTGACTCGCCATTTACTTGTACGTTATGAGGAACATCCCTCCTTTTTTACTCGAAATCAGAACTGCAACTCGGACTTGTTTGTATCAATCGCTATCATAATCCATCCCAACATCCTCTCCACCAACACGATACGGACCCCACCCAATCCTCGGATCAAGCCCCAATTTCATCTTCACAAGCCCAAATTCCTCATCATTCGCACACACACCCAACCCCTCATACACCTCCTCGCCCTCCCATATTTCCTCAAAAACCCCATCACCACACCCTCCGCTCTGCTCTTCGGCACAATGCACCAAGCAAGCGAGTGCGTACTCAACTTTTCCACCCTTACGGAAATAAAAATCGGCTCCGGGGTCGAGGGAGTACGGATGGTTGACGATGGAGGGGAAGGGGATGGTAGGCGGTTGGGAAAGGATGTGGGCGATGCCGCGGAAGACGGCTTGATAGCCTCTGTAGAAGGATTTGAAAATCTGGGAGTGGAGTTGCGGGGGAATGAAACTGAGGGCGGTGTCTATCTCGATGTCGTCAGAATTTAACGGTTGGCCTCTGACGAAATCAAACATGGGGTGATCCATTTCATCGCCCTGGAGTTCTGCTTGACCTGTCCACAAAAAACTTGGGGTCAATCAATGGAAATATGCAGTAGGATATGAGAACTGACATTTCAACTGGAACCTCATCCTCTTGCTCATCCATCCATCATCGCACTGTCCACATGTACACCCCCACTTCCTCTTCCTCAGATACTCCTCATTGGTCCCCTCCGGAACGTCCATCCCCATCGCTCTCTTCAGCAACACCTCAAGCATCAAATCTTCGTCTTTATACCCATTCCAAGTCTGCAACAACGTCTCCAAAAATTCTCGATCCGAGCGCATACGTTCACTAGCCTTCTCAAGTGGAGTCAAGCAAACGTCGTTGAGCCGATTTGTGAGATCGGGATGAACGGCTGGGAGTGGGTGTGTGATCGAGAAGAGGGAAATCAAGGAGCGTACGGCGTGGAGGTTCCCAGCTGCGGCGGCGATCCAGATTGGCGAGTATCCGTTTTCGTCATGTGTGCTGATAGAGTTGGGATTGACGGCGTAGATGGTACGAAGTGTGTTGTCGACGTTGGCGCTTTGTGCAGAGGCGACGAGGAAGTGGACCGGGAAGCGAGATTCGCGGTATTCGGGGGAGAGAGGGGGTCCAGTATGGAATTTTGGGGGGTCGTAGTCTTTTGAGGAAGGGATTTGTCGAGAAGGGTGCGTCGGGGAAGGGGAAAACGCGAAGAAGGACGTGTGAGCGACGCGACGAAATCCATTCTGCATGTATGCGTCAACTTTTTGGAACAGAATAACAAAATATCGAGGCACTTTGCGGAAGAATGCAATCTGCTTTTCTCTGAGCCTTTCCCACTCAGCTTGGTCTCTTTCACCACCGGAAGGGGTCGGCCAAGCCATAACGAAATCAGACTCTTGGACGTACTGACTCTTAACAAGCATCTCCAATGCCTGGCTCCCAATGCCCTTTCCCCTCACCTAAATAAATGTAAGAACAAACTCCTTAGTATCAGGTGAAGACAAACTCACGTTAGGATCAACCTCTACATCCAAGACATACATTATATCCTTCCTGTTCAACTCTGCCCCCCAGCATCCATTTCCCTTTTTCCAGTCAGCCAACGAGGACTTTATTCTCCCATATCTATCAAACAACGCGACACCAAATTTCTGCAGCTCGTCTGATTCAGAGTCCATAATAGCAAGGAACTCGCCATATGCGGCATAGGGTCTGATATGAATAGCAGTGAGCCTGGCGAGATTTTTGGATTGGTGGAGTGGATGTGTTATGGTTAGGATTATGTGCTCGAGCACTCTGGGATATTCGTCGTGTGGCTCGACTTCGAATGAGGCTTTGCACTCGGCGAGATTGAGAGACTGCAGCGATGGCGACATGCAGAGTAAGTGAAACCTCCGATGCCACTATGTCATACTTCCGGAAGCAGCCATTTGGAACGTTAGGTAATCGAATTCTGTTGAGTCTAAGCACCATCCTAGACTGCAGGTAGTACACCTCAGAAAAAGACGGTGATATTGTTCGAGCAGATCGCAGCAGCAAGATTCGATTTTTGTGCCTATTTTTCCCCATCCGGAGTATTTTACACCATCTCGGGTCTCGGATTAACCTGGATGTCCACGCATGAGGAGGAAATAACAAAAGAGGAATGCCCTGGTGTATAAACTTTCGATCCGTGGCCCGAGACAATGCCAAAGAAGGGAGAGCACGGGAGTTTATGTAAGGTCTGCATTGAATTTCCGATATCATATTAGTTGACGGAAGCCTCATTCATCGCCGCTATGGCTTTTCCACCCCCAACTCACTCTCGCAGCAACCGCCAGATTTTCCCCAACCTGGTTTCTTGTACCAAGGCACGATTTCAGCACCGAGCGCCCACTTTCCTCAATCCATTTCAAGCCAGCCATCTCTTATGTCGCATCCCGATCCGCTCAAACGACAACTCGATGCCGCGTTGAAAAAGATTTGCGAACTCGAGAACACAAGTACGCTCTTTTGAATTTTTATAAAACTGCAATTTATTGGTTCCTTTCAAGTTCTGCATCAAGCAAACGTCAGCCGCCAATTCTTCTACTCCCTCAGAACCCAGCACGGCATTATCTGCCCAGATTGCAAACAAGAAGAAGTACATGAGTGCGCTTTCCCTCCTCGATCTTTAATCACACCTTATGAACGCCAACCACCGTCCACGCACTTCGCCATTCCAACCATCCCCGGAAATATCTCCTACGAATCCACTTCACACGTTCAGCAGGTACCTCCGAGCAGTTCAAATATTCCCTCCGTCTTCACGCCCCGTCCTTACCCTCCCGGTTCTAGTACGTTAGGAGATCCACTTGGCTCAAAAGCGCACTTCACTAGTCCAGCAGACCAAGGAAACTTCTTTGGCCGACATGCAGCTGCTCAGGCTGCCTCCACCTCCTTCGAGTCCTCTATTTCTCATATTCAACTGCCACCTCCGGACAACCCTTGGATGGGAAAGAGGCATCTGTACCCCACAAATCCCGAATGCGGACCAGAGAGGAAAAGGGTCAGGCTGAATTTATCAGAGGAAAGAAGTATAATTCAGCAGGGTGGATTTAACCCTTCTCGACGCTTCGCCACTCCCGACCTTTGCCTTCCGTCATTCAAGGATTCTTTCCCACCATTTTCCACCGCATCCCCTGCTCCAGATGCGATCATGTCGCCCTCTGACCCTGAAGCCCCTTACCCCCTAAATTCTCCAAGCTGTGCGGATTGGTCCGTTACATATAATACTGAAGTCAAAAGGGAAGTTGATGTGAGCGTGGTTCGCACATTGGACTTGGGATCAGGCATCACCTGTCTGACGTTTAGCAAAGATGGGGAATACTTGGCTGTGGGACTAGAGGACGATGCCAGGACGGTAAATATCTATGAAATGCAGACTGGAGACAAAACTTGGTTAGTTTTCAGTGGGTTTCTTGTTCAAGATTAAGTATGCTGATCAACCTTTGGTGCCAGTACACTGCGAGAGAATATTTATCCAGGAAGTGAAAAGAAAAATTACCCGTTCGTCTCAGGTCTTTGCTTCTCTCCAAACGGTCTGTACCTTGTTACGGGAGACGAAGACGGATTTGCCCGCGTAAGCCCCTTCATCTGCCTAACCCTAATTATCACTGGTTTTCATCATTTCTAGATTTGGGAAATATCCAAGAAACATGTCCGCAATGTCCTCAGGTCTTCAACGGGAATGCTTGGTCAAGCTATCGAGCTGTCCCCAAATAGCCGTCTCATTGCCTCAGGTAACCCCGAATACGGCTGCTTGGAAATTTGGAACTGGCGGGATGGTTTTCGAAAGATTTTCCGAGCTTCAGAGAAGAGTATTAACGATATCCGGTTCAGTCCAGATGGACGGTACATTGCGGTTTCATTGCAAGGTCCTGAGGTGCTCATATGCAATGTGCGTACAGGCCAATTGGTCAGGAAATTGATGGGGGATTATGAAAATTTGTGTGTTGCATTCATGCCAGATGGGAAAAGTTTATTAACTGGAAGCATTAATACCGTGAAATGCTGGGATATCAGTTTTCTCGACTCTGGATCACAGATGAAAGCAATGGGGACAGGCACTGCAAATGAGATTTTTCCCAGGGAGCTTGAAGTACGTTGCTTTTGCGTTTTAAGTGCTTATGGGAACTCAATTACACGTATGTAAATTCTAGTCCGTAGAATTTGTGGCTGTCTCATCCAACAGTCATTGGGTTGTCTGTTGCTTGGCCAATGGAGTTATACGCCTCTCAAATGCTCACAGCGCCGAGCTTCACTGTGAGCTACGCCCGCACATTGACGTGAAGTTTGAGTATCCAGTTTTTGATTTTAATCCTATCACCAGGTATTTGGCACTTCATTACCTTGGTGAGAGTCGAGTGTTCCTTTGGAGATTTCAGGATGTTTTAGATTAGTTATGGCCCACCCCTTATATGCATAAGAATATTTCGTTGGATAAACTGTACAGTTGATGCATGCCACAGTCACTTCACTCTTTATAAAATAATGAGGCAGCCCTTCTCGGAAGTTAGTATAAGGAGCAAATATCCATCAGGCAATTTCCCTCCCTGCTCTGAGATGAGGGTCGAAGAGTCGATTACATCAATGAGTCACGGCTACTTCCGGAAGTAACACAAACATCGGTCTGCATGCTGCAGCCTCTCAATCTCGCCCAGTGCAAAGCTTCATTCAAAGTCGAGCCACATGCCGAATATACTAGGGTACTCAAGCATATAAACCTGGTGGAGAGTGTCCCATCCCGGTGCTTCCGACCACGCGCTTGGATGTTGAATCGGTTTCTGTCGGTGATCAATGCGAATTCCAAATTTCAACACGCGATACTTGGGCCACAACTATCCTGGGATGCGAACATTATTACACTTGTGTCGTAAAATAGTCGCTAAATTCTTTACACATCCGCACAGATCGTCTTCTATTCAACAATCCCGTTCCGGACCAGATGAAATTTTGTTCGGAGATTGGGACGAATCCAATTCCTCGACTCCCACCTGATTCGATGCAGAGGGAAACATACCTATGGGTCACCCAAATACCTTCTCCCATCCAGGTCCTCCGAGTCAAGATGGCATTGTTGACGTTGTTGAACAACCTGAAGGTACTGACGAGAATGGTCTGACACGGAGTGAATTCAAGATACTCATGCAGAAGGTCGGGGACCCCGATTTGGGTGCCAACGAGAAAGTACAGGCGGCCATGACGATGCTATTCGGGCCTCGACGTATCTGTTCTCCCTGATGATGTAATGGATGCTTTATTGATGCTACTTGCAGCATACCAAGTACCAGAATTTGTGATCGGGGAGTCGGTACCAATATAGTTTCGCTGCTATCGTAACACTCATCGGTGGCCAACAAGAATATTCGTCACGTCAGTTATCCTACAGCTGTATTAGTAATTGTAAATTCCTGATCATAATCCAAAAAACATTAATCATGCATACATTCTGCTTCCAGCCTATTCACGGACGCCTAGGCGGAGAGGTCGAAAACTGATATACAGTCCGATACCACTCAGACGAGGATATATCATTCACGACGCTATCATTCTCTAACCGTCGTAGTCCGTCTATCTTGTAGTACCTGCAATATACCCGTCGTCATAGATTTATCTCTTGATAAGACAAAGCTGTGGAGAACGAGGAGTGTAGAGGATGGACTCGGAAAGTCAAATTGTAACGGTGCAGTGAAGTTCGCCAAATACTTTGAGCCCGTGATCACGATATGCTAACTGAAGCTTAAGGTGAAAAGAGACAGAGATGAGTCTCGACTCTCGATCTGCCGAACAGTTATGCATCGTCACCATGACAAAATCGCATATTGCTCCCATCTGTAGATTTTTACTACTTGAGGGAAGGTCAACCCGAATACAAGTTGAGAATATAGTGATTACTAAATTAATTTATTACTCTCTGCAATAAAAAGGTCCGGTTTGTATCTAACATCTATACTACCGTAGTACTCTACACCTGTAATAATAAGTATCCATAGATGTCCATATGACGAGAAAATTCTAGTTTGAGCTTCCATTGAATAAATGTGTGATAACCTCAGCCCATCGCCTTCTTGCCTCAGCCTCAATTCCTTTTAATCTTGCATTTGTCGAGACATTGCTGTACTCCGAGCGCGACATTTTGAGGGATTCGGTCTTTGAAAGCGGTGATATCCGCTCCGTTGATGTTTTCCACTCCCAGATCGGCTTTTACCACCTCAGGGTCGAGAGAAAACAAGGTTTGTGCTAACT
>Ga0307507_10001667_pt1 | contig 49092 bp, 18 predicted proteins | sample 7_EM_MG_FD_207223 | JGI IMG/M metagenome (GOLD analysis project Ga0307507, IMG submission 207223) | Populus trichocarpa ectomycorrhiza microbial communities from riparian zone in the Pacific Northwest, United States - 7_EM | ecosystem: Host-associated > Plants > Roots > Unclassified | place...
TAAATAAAATATATTATTTATAAATATACTATAATATTACTATTTATAACTTTAAATCAAATAATATAGGCTTATTTATATCATTTTTAAAAAAAGATATAAGCTAGAGATTTTAAATATACGCTTAAAATATTTCTGCCGTATTCTGCTAGTACTATATATTAGCGACTCAGTCAATCGAGGTATAAGTATAGCAAGAGGGACGCGCAAGCCTATACAATTAATAGTCTATAAACGAGGATTCAAAGCTAGAGAAAGGAAGGAGAAGAATAGTAGCGCCGCTTAATATTTTATACAGTCTTTAAGTTACGTAACTCGCGTCTACTATAATCTACATCTACTAAGATCTATGTCCGCCAAGATCCACCATTTTCCACCAGCGCCGTAACACCGTAACAATATAACTCCTACTAGTAACTGAAAATTTCAGCTTAATGTTAATAGATCCCTTTATTAGGACATAAATAGGACTACTAGGAAATATCTAAAGCTTATAAGGAGCTATAAGATCTCAATATATAGCATTTTCTTAAGGTAGTCTATACTATTGCATAAACTAGACCTCTAGACCTCTAATTTAATTAAATACAAACTACTTAGCCTTTATATCTTTAGGACCTTAGCAAATGTTAGCGACAAGTATAAGATCTTTAAATTCGTCCCCTTCAGCTACGGTCTCTGTAATTCTGTTCAATAATAAGAGAAAGTCCTCCAAGCTATTTTTTAATATTTAAAATCCCCGTGCAAAGCCCATAATCTAGGGGAGCTCCACCACAATTAACTCAATTTCCGCTTCTTATAGAACATAACTCCCTATAGCATCTATAACCTTTCGGAAGAATACAGCCACTATTTTACAGCCACCAAGTCGAATAGAGGTATAGAGTCCTCCATATAGTTAGAGAAGAAACTTTATCCCATTAATTTATATATTAGTCGGTATTCTCTCTAGGTTAGTAATATTGCGTTAGATAGGATGCCCAGCATATAAGGCTTATATACGCTCTTAGATACATCTAACATCCTTAAGAAAATTTCGTGGCTTATAGTGGAAGACGCATCTATATATATAGCCTCCATACTTTCTAACTACAATAGATTCTTCTACCTTACAAAACTCTCCTAGCTTTTATAGTGTCTCCCCTAAGCCAAGCTTAGAAATTAATAGGGGCCAAATTCTAAGCCTTATTAATTCGTTAATAAAACCTCTAGCTTTAAGTCCTAGGAGGGGGCATTCTATATTAACGCACCTTACAGGTGCTAGAAGAGAAGGTAGGGTTTCTATAAGTTAACGCTAAAGCTTAAGTTTTTCTAATTCCATTAATTCTTCTACGTGTTATTATTTATCGCTTATATAAAAAGAAGGTTATTACCTAGTAGAGTTTTTCCAAGGACTTTACCGCTATTGCGAGAGAATAACTGGCTAAGGGGGGCAGTAGCCTCGTATACTAGCATAATTGATAATTCTTAGAATATCCGCTCAAACCTACAAACCATTGCCGTGGCAAGAAGGTCGATAATGTTCTTAAATAATTTTAGCTCTATAAAAAAGCTCTCTAAATAGAGTTCAATTAACCAATTAATATGGTCTTGGCAACGGAGCTTATATATAGCCATTATAGCCACATTGAACAGTTGTTCCAACAATAATGGTTGCCATATTGAGCTATTGTGGCCGTACAGGATACCACACATAAAATAAAAAGAAGGAGCATAAAGATCAAGGACAGGGATAATAGGAGGACAATCAGTGCTAAGTTTACTTTTAATATCCTCGTTAAAAAAGATAGCCTTAAAAAGCAAAGAAGCATACTATAATATCTTTAAAGAGATAAGGATATGCAAACCATAGCTTATTAAAAGGATTGCGTCCCCTTCTATATTAAATTAAATCAAATTATTAGACATATTGAAAACAGTAATATTGGTATATAGAAGAAAGTTTATACTATTAATTAATGCTTTGGCGTCTTTTATATACTAGAGCGTTCTATTATTAAAATATACTAAATATAGCTAAGTGTAATAAACATATATAGTAAGGCTAACGTTTAACTAAACGCCCTCCTATTATACAAGGCTCTCCTAAATATATAATATCCTCTTAAAACCCTTCCTTTTAGTTAAAAATTAAAATATCTAGTATCTTTAATTAAGCAAAATGTATGTGAATCCACTATACTAATTTAAAAAGCTAATATTTAGAAGGCGAATAGCGCTTATTAAAAAATTACCTACTAAGATAATTATTAAAATATATCTTAATATTCTGGTTCCAGAATTACCACTTATATTGCAATGTATTGCAATTAAGCTATCGCACTTAAGTATCTATTATGCATTTAGTTGCTTCGCACTGTTTCAACCAGATTGGACTAAGAGAGATAGTTAATTCAATACCCACAAATCCATTGACCAAGCGTTAGAGAAAGAGCTATAGCTTATAGCCTTCTATATTAATTAACAGTGGATAACTAAATTATTCTTCTACTTCTATTTGAATAAAAAATTCGCCTATTATTTTTATAAATTTAAGACTAGTACTTCTAATTAGAGTATTCTTTAGTTCTCTAATAGGCCGGCAACACTTTTAACCTCAGCTTTATGGCAAGCTAAGTGGGGATATCTCTTTCTAGAAATTCTACAATTCTCCTAATAGAATAACACGAAAATAAGCAATCTATATTACTTAGTAAGAAGGGCATCTTTTCTTAATCTATCTTCCTCTTTATTTATTAAAGCTTACGCTCAAGAAGCATATTATTATACCTACTTTAAGGAGGGACCTTATAAGCTTCTTTACGCTCAATATAGGGATATTCTTATAGTACTAAAAGAAGCATTTAGTCTAGAACTTATAAAAAGCATAAAGGAGATTAATAATTGGGATAATTTACATAGCTTTATATATAAATGGTTTTATAACTATAATGGAATTTAAGAGCATTTCTGGCGTATTAATAATAGAGCCCTTAACTATTCTTTAAATATTTACTGCGTGCCTAGAGCTCTCGTAAAGTATTATAAGACACCCCTATGACACCTTATATACATCCACCTATTTCTACCAACCTAGCAAGTAGAGACCGACCACGAAACCACAATTTGCCGCAATCTACGGCAATCTGCCGCATTCTGCCATATTCTACCAAGTCTGCCAAATCCTACTAAGTTCTACCAGGACTATTACCCGAATCCTATTCTACCCTATATACGTATTAACTAAGCAACCAAGTTAATGTTATATGTTATACCCTTTCTTCCTATTTCCTTACCTTCTTTCCTTACGCAATGCCTTGACTTTATTACATAGTCCTTATAATAGGCTTATATAATTGCTTCTAAACCAAAGCTTGTAGATTGCTACTATACAAGAATACTAAGCTAAGGAGAAGAAGGAGAAGAAGACTATTAGTAACTAGTAAGATACATAGGGTCGCTAAGGCACTAGTAGTAAGCGAGCCAATAGGGTACTAGCAGAATATAGCAGAATTTCTAAGTAACGCGCTTTAACACCATTACAGTCCTTATACGTAGCTTAATAATATCTACTTTGCTATATATTATCGTCGCTTATACTTACTCTATAACATAGAGCTATGCCGATAAGTAGAGGGTTATCTATAATTCTATAGAGCGATATTTGCAATATTCGTAGGGGAAAAGATACTACTATATAAGTAGGGCGTAGATTTATTCCTTACGTACTTATTAAGAAAAATCAAGTCATATTAATTATATACTAAGCGAGGCCGACGTTCTACCAAACTTTGCCCACAAAACGTTTACATAGAGGCTCTTATACGCAACGTCTTATTAATACAATTAAGGTTATCCTAAAAGGAAACGTCCATAATATACTTAATTAAGTGTTCATTTTTAGTGCTTAATGTTACTTAGTGTAAGTCGCAATATTAAACATCTTAAATATATATACTTAAACTAGACTAGCAAAGCGGAAAACAAAAATATAGATAAACTAGCGAATAAATATGGCTAACGCTTATAACTAAAAGCTGGAAAATCTCTAGTAGTTACTACTAGATTCGTCCTTAAGGGTTTATCCCTCAAATTTTAACTTATTAAGTTCCTTCTAGAGCTCCTTACGAAAAATTCGGTCAGATTTACCCCCTATGCTCTCATTATCCGCATTAGTCTCATCCATGCCGTTGTATATAGCTGTATACTTCTTCCCGCCAGCAGAAACCTAATAATCACTTACCCTTATATTCTCGTCCCGGATAATCTTAATATTTAAAGGGCCAGTAATGTTTATTATTAAAGATAGAAATATTAACAAGCCCTAAGTCTGCAAGGAACAGCGACAAGCTGCTAGTTAATACTAGAAAATCTTTTCCAAAATTTCCACCCCTTAGTTTGTATAATTCGAACAGTTTGGCCCAAACTGACTATTATTTAGATGGCATAATATATTGGCTTTAGATAGTTTTTCTTAAAAGTTTAGAAGCTAATTAACTAAGGTCGGCAACATATCCAAATATTCGCGGTCTTTTTCTGTTAAATAAAATGTAGAAGATGTTGGCAGATTTATTATAGTAAGTAGAGCTATATACTTACGTATAGTTATATAGAGAGGAGGGTTTTCAAAGAGGAAGCTATACTAGTATTAAAATACTAGGGAGGACAAACCTCTTTATACCCACTGGACTTAAACGCTATTTTAATTTACACGCTGAAATTTTCACCCTTTATGCAATTTCTAATAGTGTTACTACGCTAATATAAGCTACCTACACCCCTAGCCGAATTAAACGCGAATATTAATTAAAATAAGAGTTTCAGAAGTATATAAAATATAGGCACATTCTAAAGTTAACATATTACATGGCAATAATGTAAAAATTTACAAAATTAGCACCATTGGGTTGTTTCTATCCTTATCTTAGTGCCTTCCTCTTATTATTTGCTTTGTTTAATACCACGTCATTATAGACCTCGGCTACTACCTCCTTATATATAAGTTAGGTCATATGTAAGTGCAAAATAGGTATAAGTTTTAAGTACGCGAGAATTAAGTTCATCACTAGTAACTAATAACCACCTTCACTTTAGCGCAGGCCGTAACGGTAGGAGAGGCACACGCCACAGCAACTATATCCTTTAGCTTTTTATTATCGCCCATTCTAATCTGCATATCCGTTTTACTACGGTCTCCGGAGAACATAAGACAATTAATATTAGCTCCCTTAGGGATAAACTACTAAAACTTAAAAATTAAATTATTATCTAAGTCTACCCCTTTACAAACGCTCAAATTTCGGATGGCGTTAAAAAGCGTTTTGGTTAACCACTAACAATTTTTAAAAGTAAGCTCTATCTTAAACAAATTCCCGTCCAAGCGTAGCAGCTAGGTTTTGCCGATAATGCGTTAAATAATATAAGTCTTAAAGATAAGATATATTGCAACACCATTATATATTATTAGTTAATTTGCTATTTCTAGTAGAAAGTAGTTAAATTAGCTTATATTTTTATAGTTAGGAGATTATCTAAATCGGATTAATATGTCTTAAAGAAGCTCCGAATTTATATCCTCACCACAGGTTTAGATATAGGATAAAGACATTTTAACTAAAGCATAAACTATAAATTTTCAAAAGATTAAGTTCGCTATGGTGTTATCCCAGATCTAGTTCAGAGTTATTATAGAGATAGTTATCCCCTAATCTCTTCGTTTTTGCCACATAGCCGTTATAACGTCGTTTGTAAAATCAATTACATTTATCTTATTAGCGAACACCCACATCTTACTAAGCGCTAACCACCTCTTATCAGAACCACCAAGATAGAGTAGGGGGTGCTATTCGTAGAGCCACAAAACAAAAGTCCCTATTATATACACGTCTTCGATTTTAGTATCCTTAAAGGCAATACATCCGCGTTTAGCTTCAACGAAAGGGCTAAAAAGAGCCTTCTTAAACCACGGCGCTTTATTAAAAAGGAGGTTTTAATGCACCGTAAACATTTTAGGGCCTAGTTAAACGGTGATTTTAACAATGTTATATAAGAGGGTTTGGATCCAGTTATTTTTAGCCTTAAATCGCTTTATAATGCGACAATTCATAGTCTTCGAGGTTAAGGCCATAGATATATAAAATTCAGAGTAGACGTTAGGTGAGAAACTTTATTGCAGAAGTTAGGGTGCCTTTATATTCAAATAGACAGTACCGCGTATATGCACAGGAACACTCTATCATATAGACAGAATAAGATTCCTTAGTTAGCATTATTATATTAATAGCTAAGATATAGAATCTTCCCTATATAAAGGTTAGAATTAATAATTTTTATTTTATAGCCTTTAAAATTAAAGTAACTATTATTATCTAAATACTTTTTTAACACTATACCAATAATAATATATTTCTACCTCTTTTCTTTATATAAAACCCTATATCCTTAAAAATAATCTCTTTTATATTTTTTTTATAAACCCAGTCTTTTACTCTATCTCGAGTTTTTATATCTGCTAAGACTATTTATTATATTAATATAATGTTTAACTATAGCATGTCTATATAATATACCTGCAATAGCCTTAAGCCTGGGAGTATCTGGAATGTAGCTTCTTAGTATATATTCAATTAAGAGATCTCCTTTATAGCAAGTAACGCGCTAATACTCCTCTCCAAATATTTCTTTAAAGTTGTCTAAAGAAGAAGTATCATCTATAATAATATCAAGGATCTATTACCATTAGTATAGTGTTATTTTATTTAATGTAGTTAACATTATATATTTTTTTTTATTAAGCTTTATAGATTCTTTCTCACTAAGCTATAGTTCTTTACCCTCTTTAGTGTTATATATTAGCTTTTCTAGCTTAAGAAGGTCTTGCAACATGCTTCTTATAAACATAGAATATCCTAATATATTAGATTATATCAACTAAATTTTAATATAGAGCTTACCTTTAGTACTATATCTCTAGATAAGAACAATTTTTCTAGTATATATTTTATTCTTTTGGCTGCTTTCTAGAAGTTCTTTAGTATATGGAATTACACCAGCAATTCCAATATCCGCAGCGAATAAAATAACAGTGGAGTAAATCCTAAAGTTCTCTAGATAACCGTATGGACTATTAAGTAGGATTAGAAACTCTCTAAGCTGTATATCTATAAGCTTTAATAGTCGTAAGGTAAAGCCTTTTTATTTTTTAATTAAAAGATTAATAGAAACACTATTAGAATTATCCCCCCACCATATAATTATAAAAGGATAAGTTTAAGTTAGTGACCAGGCCCCTAGAGTTAAAAGGTAAAGTTAAATATAGTAACCCGCCCGTATTTTCTATAGCCAAGGTAGCTTAATACGCAAGTGGATACTATCTATAGCTAACTTATACTTTTCTTCTGTTACTACCAAGCCTAAGTAGTACTGATATTTGGTTTAACTTCTAGTCATATACTATAGTTCTACAATTTATAGTGCCTTAGGACGATAGTCGTTAAGAGTTAAAAATAAAATTGTCTTTAGTCGCTAAGGCTCTCTAGCTTAGAGAGGAGGGATATTATAATAGAAGATTTAACCGATCCAAAAGACCCCCATTAATACAAAGGTGGCGCTTGGCACTATAAGCACTACTTTACTTACAATAGTTGTCGTATACTAGTAAATAGAAATTATAGTCGCAATTGCAAGAAATATATACATTTTAAGAAACACTTCGTAGAAATACCTTTTTATTAGAAGGATAAGTATAAGTAAAGTTAGAGTTGCGGCTCCCTAGAAGTAAAAAGCGTTAGCCAGATTATAGTATAGATTATTAATACTTATAAGAATACCGTATATATTTTTAAGGTTCTTAAACGAGAATAATTTTGTTATTAGGATTGTTGCTATATAGAATATACTCTCTATAACGGCAACAATAGCAATTAAGCCATAAAAGCGTATTATAGACCATAGCGGTACTCTAATAATATATGCAGCATACCCTAAATGATTCGAGAAGAATAATGGTATAAAATTTACGAGTAAAAGGCGTGCAGCTTATATACTAGCATCTTTAAGAGTATTTACGCCAATAATATTAGATGAGATTGTTCCAGCTATATATATAGCCTGCAATAAAGCTTTATAGCGAGGTACACTTGTAAAGAGATAAAGGCGTAGGTAGATAAAGTTTTTAAATATCTAGAACTATATAGAGGGTTCAAATAAAAAGTTAATAAAAGATAAAATAATACAAATAGTAATAATTATTACTAGGATGCCGCTAGCAGCAAGTATATAAAAGCTTGAAATCTCCATATAGATAGAAAAAGGCTATGCCTTTAAATTATATAGGGCACTAACTGTAAAAGTATATGCTAAATTTAGCCTAAAACACGTCCCTAAATTGCCGCCTAGCTTATATAGAACTATAATTAAATTATAAAAGCTATATATTCCAAGTTTAAGGAAACCTATATACCCATACTTTATTTACAAATGCAGCAACCCCAATACTCTCTTGGAAAAACCGCAACAGCTTATATAACACTTTCTCAGCCGCTAAAATTAAACCTTACATAAATTCTAAGATAAAAACAACAACCCTCTCTAGTAGAAAATGTAGAAAAGCGACCCTCTTATTATTACCAATTACCAACCAAACTGCATATAAACTCTCTAGAGTCTAAAAGTAAATTGGAGAATATTATAGATAGCTAAAGGCGACAACAGTCCTCTTTCCGCAAAAGATGCTTAACAATATTTAGGAAAGCTGACGAGTTAAGCCTAACTTATAACGCTAATATGTATTTTTTAACGCGGTATTGAAATCGGTTCTATATATATAAATCTAAAACTAATACGCCTTAGCCACTAATGGAACAGCAACTTATAACTAATTTATAATCTTCTTTTATAAGACATTAGGACTAAGACTATTTTAGGCTTTTAGTATAGTAATTCCAGTTCAACCTATACCTAGGGGGAAACGAAAACGGCAGTGGAAAATACTAGCAGCAAGGGTTTAGTATTCTAATTCTAAAGTTAAAGAGAGAACTACAGTTATACCTCCAGTTCTAAGGCAACTACTACCAATAGATTTTTCAGTAAGGTAATTTTAAATTTAGGATAAAGTAGTTATAATTAATTTATCTAATATTACTGCCAAGACTATTTATAATAGAATAAAAAATCTATATATTTATATATCCTTGCTGCCAAGCATATTTAGAATACAATAAAAAATCTATATATTTATTCTTACGGCTAAATAAATAATATAACTACACACAAGCTATATCTAGAGTTTTTACTATATAACTCCTATATAGGAGAGCTTTATGCAGGCATTTATATGCTTTTAAGATCTAACTTCTCTTTATTAGTAGTAAATATACTTTCCACTATAAAATACTATTCATTAATATCTGTTGACTAGGGTAACCTCTTTATTAACACTACTTTTACCTTCCCTTTTAGCGCATCACACCAAAATTGGTAATGCCTATAATAATAATAGTATTATATCAATTAATAAATGGCTTTATCTTTACAACAAATCTTTCCAGCTAAATTTTTTTTTATAGTATAGGCATTAGTAGTTGCGCTACTTACTATAGCTCTATATATGCTTTAGTATATACTCTAGCTGACATTAAAGTATTTCTTACACTTGTGAGGTTTTGTCTAATTGGGATTCTAAATTTCCAAATGGTCTATATAATTCTAAGGTAATAGTAATCAATAATATATATTACGTTTCTTCTTCGCCATGTTATAGAGTGGCTATAGATAGATAAAGTAGGGTAGAGTATAGAGAGAGGTATTGTCTATTAAATTTAAATAAAGGCTGCCGTATAGCAATTATATAGAATACCCAGGAGTGCTATTTTCGTTAATATATTAGGTGTAGTTAGTTAGAACCAAAGCCTAGCCGCCTTATACAGACTACAATATAGCGCAATTAAAACTGACTTATAATAAGAAGCCTTTACATCCTTCACCTACCATAGATAAGGGCAGGGGTATATAAAGGAGGGGCTATTTTAGGATTTCCCAACCCCGCATACCAGCCCAGCCCAGGAAAAAGGGGAAAATTATATAAGCAGCCGTCCCCCCCCAAAGTGGAGTGCATCAATAATATAGATACTACCAGACAGGGGATCCCTAACACAGATAGTCCATTATATCCTTATGTATACAGTTTTCCGGTTTAGAATTATATTGTTCTATTTATATTCTAGCACCCTCCAGTCCCTAAAGCCTTTTATATAACCTTCCCCTTCAGTTAACTACACCTACACATTCGCACACACTCGCCCAGACTATTAAGAACTCTTTAATACCCACTAATTCTAATATCAACGCTATAATATGCTATAAAACCAGTAGTCCTCTAAAAAACACATTAGCATTTCCATCTGGTATCAGGAAACATAGTATTAAGAAACAGCTTTGGAAAAAGCCTACCTAAAATATATTAACCTTACGCTTAAAACCTTCTAAACCTAAGCCTATAAAAACCCCTCTACTGCCACGAAGGTCATTTCTTAGATTGCTAACTAAATTACGCATTTAAATATATAAGCTTCTTTTAGGCGGATTAGTAAAAACACTAGTTATTCAGTTAGTTTTTAGGTTCTATTACAGGTTAATAATAGCCGTTGCGCCAGGAGTGGGAATATATGTTAAAATCTTGTGCAGTTGCAGTCAAATTTACTATAAGGCGCGCGACGTCCTCTACTTAAAAAGAACCTTTTAGTTTAACTACGCCTCTACTTTTAGATCATTCTAGAGGAATCTTTGTCTAGATACTGCCCTAAAGATATTATCGCTTAAAGTAACCTACTTTCCCGGCGACGTAATAACTCTAGACTATAGCAACGATACTACGCCTATAGAGTTGCTGCTGGTAGGCTATGATCGTTTAATTGCTAACAACACATAAATTACTAAGATATAGCATCTATACCAAGAAAATATCCTTTAATAAGATCTAACTTATAACGGTTTATACCTTAACCCCCTATTTTGTTTAACCCCATTCGAAGACACTTACCTCTCTTTATCTAAGGATATTATAAGGCTTCTTATGCGCTATAGAGCGTGTGTTAATAAATGTCCTATTATATAAGGCCGTCCACTCGCTTATATAGTTTAGAGAGGTCGCGAAAACCTAGTAAGATATTTTCTTAATAAAGGGGTGGACATTAACTTACAATCCTCAGTGTCTGTACTAATTATGGCATGCTATAAAGGTTATTACAGCATTGCAGAGTTACTTATCAAGAGAGGTGCTAAAGTTAATGCGCAAACTAGCTACGGATCTCCACTAAGTAGAGCTTACGCAATAGGTTATAAAGCAATCATCCTTCTTCTTATTTAAAACGGGGCTGAGATTAATTACCTAATTAAAATAGACCAGGATATTCTATAAAGTGTACATAGTTTAGTAAGCCTAAGAATACCATATTATTCGCCTTTATACCATACAGTGCTTAGGGGACACAAGGCTATTATTAAGGTTTTATTTAAACATAGTGCTAAAACCCATATCTCTAGCTCTAAGGGTAATATCACAAAGCTTAAACGTGAGATACAACGGAGCATTAAGAAAATAGGAGTAGTAACAGGTGTATCCTATCAGCTCAGAAACAGTTAGTAAGAAATATTCTTATTCCAATAACTACTATTAACTTATTGCAATCATAGGCAACCCTTCGAAAGTTCTATAGCATTAAAAAGGAAATATAATTTCGTTTCAGTGTAATCTGCCTAGGAATGCCAGAAGGGACAAAGCACTTACTAATTTTAACGAATTATAATTACTAGTTACTTAAAGGACTTTAAGTAGTTTCCTAAAGCTTAATTTACTAAACTATACTTTTATAGGCGTGTCTCCCATATATTATCTACAAGTTATCGCCAATATAGGAATCAACACTATACTAAGGATCGTTAAAAGCGCATAGCCTACCTCTATAAATTCCTATTGTTTAAAAGGCCAGTACTAAAGCACTATTTGTTTTCTAGTTAACATATCTCCGAATATCTAACTAGGCTCTTCTGTCGCGCTAGCACACAAAATAGAATATAAGTATACTATATATAGGAGGTTAAGAGGTCGCGAGAAGCCTATACCCCGCATAGTAAATCTTTATACGTAAGACTAATACCTATTATTAGGAACACCGATAGCCCTAGCCCCTCTCCACTAGCTTACTTTATGCTCGTGCCTTAGAATAATCTAGTAAAGCCACGCCAGATTCCAAGCCTTAAAAGCGGCATTTTTTTAGAACATAAACTCTAGCAGTCTAGGCCAATCATGCGATGTTTTATACGGGTTTATTGGATAAAAAGCTCCAATTAATCAGGGCAAGATACAGCCATTTATTACTAAAAAGCCACTTATATTCCAAGCTGTGCCACATTAGTAGCGCTCTGTAAAGAGGTCTCAGCTGATTTTTAGGGTCTATATAATCCCCACGCCTATTTTAGCTTCTCCCTTAATCGATTTACATCTATATCTCTCCAGTCCCCTTCCCAAAAAAGTCCATTAAAGAGCCCCTTTTCATAGTTATTAGATGTAGAGCTTTAAGTGACTTTCTATTTACACATAATTATTATATCGTTGCTCTGGAATTAACCAGACGTTTATATCCTTAGTCCCACAGACGTCCCGCATAAATACCCAAACTTATCCACAATGGACAAATTAACAAGATAACTGGAGATGCAGGAAAATAAATATATTAAAAGTTTAGCATGCTAGAGAAGTAAATACAAACACTTTATTAAACCCTATTTACTAAATACGGACTCTATCTATGGAGCATATATATTATTTTCTACCTTATTCACTCCCTTTAGAGTAGTGGCTATTCTAATTCCAGTGTCGTCCCAAAGGCCTAAGTGAAATAGAGAATGTAAAGATATATATATTATGGCATTACTTTTATAATAATTTGGAAACTACCGACTAAGATAGGAAAGAGGCAATAGTACCAGTTAAAAGGGGGTTAGTAGTGTATACTATACGGGACTGGAAATTAGGAACAGCGTTGCTTTAAGGGTCTTGCTAGGAAAGTGGGTTTAAAGGGCTATCCTAAAGTACGCTAGCAATAATACTAAGGTCGGAGTATATTATATAATACTTATCTTTACCGCTAGGTAACCCTAGCACGCTAGGCTCTATTAGCCACTGCTAAACCTAGTATATAGTATACGTGGAATCAGTCTATAGATCCATAGGTACTAATAGATCAGTCTCGCACTATTGTTTATAGGTAGACCCTGGTTGGCTAGGGATAGGGTTAGGAAACTAATTCTAATATATTATAGAAATGCTACCATTATTAATTTAATAACATCTATTATTATTAAAATTTTAAGCAGTTAATAGTTTTCCTCTCTAGTCACCGCCGGTACCGTTAAATATCCACTATAGGACGTCTACTAATACTTCACTATTACTTAGCTAAGATGTACCAAATATATAGACTGTTCCACCTGCTCTTGGCTTACCTGGCTAGGTTTACAGTAGTATAATATATCCATTTTTAAGGTACTTTATAGCTATATAAGCTCCTGGTAATACATTAAGTCGCGGAAATATTACAGTTTAGTTAGCAGTTCTCTATATTAGAGTATATAGAAGATCCAAGCCATTTACCCTTATCCTTTCTAAAGCTAAAGGTAGTAAAAGATAAGTTATTATATTATCGTCAAAGCCCGGATCACTACAAGAGATATATCTATAAGGATATCTATTATTTCCTATAAAAACTCCATTAGAAACTACCGTAAGTTGTTTATTTTAAGCGTGTATAAGCCCCAGCCTAAATAAAAAAGTGGTAGGAAAAAGGTAGAAAATTAAATACATAATAGTGGGCAAAGTGTAAGAATTAGTAAATCTAAATTAGTTTAAGGCTCATAGCGTATTTAAAGATATATCTATTCTTACTAAGGCATATTATACTTATATAACCATCTAGTAAGGATCCAACTCTATCACTTTAGGTAGAACAGCTAAGAGCAATACTAAACTATATATATTCCATTTCCTCCTTTATTCTAACACTCCACTACTGTTTGAGACCATTTTTAGGAAGATATAGTAGTTAAATCACAGAAGAGAGTTCTTGGCTTACTTTAAAGCTTAATATACACTAAGTAGGCACTTAAAATAATGGCTACTGATTTCCCTGCACGCAGACCAACTTATAAAGGTAATTGCCTTATAACGTGTCCCGCTCCACGTCGCTATAAGGCCAAAAAGACAGAGTAATCGCGAATTTATCGCGACTCTTATATACCTATAGCCAAGCCGTCAAGACTAAAGATAGACTTTTGATATACTGTCAACAAGAGATATAGTAGTGTTATAATACTAAATATTAAATATTAAACGTTTAATATTAATACAATATGCTCAATACTAAAATATATTGGTTATTAAAAGAGAATATATAAAAATAGCTAGTTTTATAGCTTTTACTAAGTATTAGAGAGATATAGTATATAAAGGTATATAAAGGTTATAGGGACGATATAAGGTGTCTTAGAATATTAAATTATTAATATATATAACCCAGCTTACAAGTAGCAAGTGGGACTGTTAGGAATAAGGCAAGCGGTCGTCACATAACGCCACAACACTAGCGTGGCGAGGAGTCTTAGACTCCTCGCCCTCCCTCATTCCAATTAATAAGCTTTATTAACCAACATCACTGTAACCCTACTCGAGTAGTCGTTATTAGTAAGTTACCCTATGTGACCAACACTGATTAGTGGTTAAATACACAGTCAACCACAGAGCAGCTAGGTTTTCGAACAAAAGAGACAGTCTCGTGCAGGGGTGCCATATACGCTCATATGGAATAGATCCCGGCGATACTGTGCTACCTTAGACTTGCGGAAAACTAGTAACAGAAGTGTCACTAAGTACTAGGAGATACCAAGTTACGTCCATTACACAGAACAACCGCGTTTACGAAGATTTGGTTAAGTACTTTAGGTCAGAAGTGTCACTAAACCTAAGGTCCTAAGTTAACGTCCAAAACGCGTCAAACGACGTCCAAAACGCGTTAAACAACATCTTAAATTGCCTACCTCTTGACAGCAAACCTACGAGATCCTACAAAACCGAAAATCCTACCTACCTTCGACGTACGACACCCCGTCAATTCTATACCTACCATGGCGTTAACCTACCCGAAGAAGTATAAGAAAGACATTAACCCAAAAACATAGAACAAAGCTATAATTAACCTTGCAAACGCTAATAAACAAGACTTAAATGGATTTTTATTACACCATATAGCACATTACAAGGACAGTGAATACAACGATACCGCGCTATAGGAATGTATAAAGGAGGACTTTATTAGATAGACAAAGGAAACATAGGCCCCCGTAAACAAGGATATCATACGGGACTTCCGTAACTTCCTTTAGGAAAATGGAGTATTTGTCCCTAAGGACGGGGGTACTATTAGAGACAATATTCAGGAGCAGGTTATTGACGTAAAAGAAGAACATAAATGGACTCCACAAGAGATTAAGCACCAACTACGCACTATAAGGAAGCTCAACTCACGATAGAACCCAAGTAATATACCTCTAGAGACAAACCTACCTCCACCTTCAACTCCTCTGTATCCAATTTAACCTATAACCTCGACATCGGATACTACACCCCAATAAGAGCAGGCATAGGATCCCATTGCTTCGCGATTTAACGACCTTTAGACTCCACCGACCAGACCTACGTCCCCACTACAGCCTGCAATGCAACCCCCACCTCCTCCATCTCAATCTCAAATCGGAGGCAGTTTAAAATTGCTTACAGAGCTTACGAAGCTCTATTCGGATCAGGAGAAGAAGTTTAGAGGGGAATTATATAATATTCTCAATTCGAAACTACGTATCTTCTACAACTATTGCTAGAAGGTGGGAATAGAGTCTGATCAATACCACAACGCCTATTCCGTCATGCTTAAGGGCCGAGCTAGTACCTTCTATTATAATCGTTTGGCAGGAAAAGGATACGATTTTAACCGCATAATATATAAGTCAAGATGCCACTTCAAAACAGAAGAGAACAAGCAGCAGTATATATTAGAATGGAGAGAGACTACCTTCCTAAGAATCATTGCTACAAACCCAGGTGTCCCTCAGCTTAATTGTCTTCAAAAGCTCTTCAATCAACTTTAGACGATTTAGCGTGGTTTATCCAAATCATATTAAGAGGACTTTAGCCTACGTGATCAAGTCATCAGCGCATACCGAGGTGTTAAAGAATGTAACCTTGCTCTCTCTAATCCTGCAAATACTTACAAAGGAGTATATGCTCAATTAAGATCTTCTATTGGCACCGCTCTACACTCTTAAGAAGTACAGCAATTCAACACCCAACTCCAACCTACTTTAATTGACCCGCCCGACCAATACAATCACAACTGGACTGATCAAACATATAGTGGCCGGGGTAGGCAATACAGTAGAGGGTACAATCAACAACTATAAGGTAAAGGTGGAGGTCCTCATAGAGGTTCATTTTAAAGTAATCGCCAGAAGAAGTGCTACATTTATAAGAAACCGAATTGCTGGTCAACTAGACATTCTCTTAATAAGCGAAAGGAGGCATATAACAAGTTTCGCCAGAGTGCAAGAAACGTCGGAAATTGTAAAGTTACTACAGCCTACTTCCAAAGCTTCCTAGTTCAATATAAAGGCGAAGAAGATCTTAAGGGTAAGGTTAACGAGGCCGAACAGCTTCTTATAGATATAGAAATTGAGGACTACTCTCCCAACCAATACTTCACTGAGTATGGTGAGGTAGATGGCACACAAACTATCGCTATTCTTAATAACCAATCTACGCTCCATGCTATCACGAAGTTAGACATCTTTAATAAGCCAAAGGAGAGTTCCACATTCTCCTTTAACGACAGATACTCGGCAAACGTCTTCCATAGTATCATGCCAGATACTAGAGCCGCAGGAGTATCTACAGCAGGAGAACCTCAAGTTCGAGCTCTTCAGCAGCTTAATAGCTCTATTCAGATCGACCATTCAACGGCAGGCCAACACACGATTCGTTTTGGCAAGGGTACTACGATCTCTCTTGGCACAATTAGGGTCCAAACCCCCTTAGGGAGCATGACATTCTGTAGACCCTGACTTAACCCAGCCAATCAGGATTTTCCATCCCCGGGATAGAAAATCGCTATTGGCTCGCTTCCAACTAGCGCCTTGGCGGCCCTAACACGATATCCACACACGACTTCAAGCAAGAAAGCACCACGTGCTAAAAGGCAAATTTTAGGACAGCGAGACTTATATTACAATGGCAATAGTAAGTAAGGAGGATTGATAGTTGTTATGCTAGTCAAGCAGTATTTATATATAGATGGCAACCACAAAAGAAGAGTTGCCAGTGTCGGGAATAAGGCAAGCGGTCGTTACGTAACGCCGCGACACTAGCGTGGCGAGGAGTCTTAGGCTCCTCGCCCTCCCTCATTCCAATCAACAAGCTTTATCAACCAACATCACTGTAACCCTACTCGAGTAGTCGTTATTGGTAAGTCACCCTATATAACCAACAGGGACAACTAATACAAATCCTTAGGGGCTTACCCTATATTTATCCTATACAAGGACCATCAATTATGCGCATTTATTTAATTTGGGACACCAGTATTAGTTTAATCTTAGGGCTATAAATAGACTCTAATATATCCAAGTATAAAGAACAGTTTAAAACATAAAATAAGCAGGCAATTTAAAATGAGTTCTACAAGTTCTAATAAATATAACTATTATACTAAAGAGATTATTATCCTAGGGTTATAGAAATCCGCCTAGCCAAAGCTTATAAAACCAATTCTTAGTACCAGCCACACTATTAGTTCAATTCATGCTCTCTATCGTTTATAGGTAGGCTAAGAAACGTAAGAAATTAATATAAAAATCTATTACGGCACTAACTCTTTATAATGTAGTAGTATTTCTTGTTCCTCTTTAATGTTTGTTAGCAGATTAAAAAAACATAAGAAATCAATCTAAGAAGCTCTTTTATAGCACTAACTCTTTATAAGGAGGTAGTACTTATTCTCCCAGCATTAACGCGGAGCCGCTATCTTCATTTGCCCAAGTAAAGACATATTTAATAAGTCGCTTCCATTAGAAAGTCCTTAATAATAAGATTATAATACACATTTTTATCTCTCCTTTTAGTAGCACCTTTATACTTTATAGCTTTAATTGGCGCCTTAAATATTATTTTTAGAAGGGTTTTAATAAATTTATATCTTATCTAAATTTAATTCTGTTTTAAATGCCTATTAAAAGGGGTTAAACTTATACGCCCAATAGCTACCTGGCCAAAAAGCTATATAATTTACGTAGTACTATATGCATTAAGTAACTATGAAAAATAATATATTAGTTATTATTAAAACTATTCCTACCCCTTGGTCTATATAGCTGCTAAGGATTTTTATCCTACCAAAATTATTTTAATATACACAGGCTGACTATCTCGGACTAATTAGCAAGGGAGTTAGTTACAAAAACGAACTGCTAATTATCCTACATATAAAGGATAGATTGGTATAGAGCCAGATTCCAAAGGTTTTTAAAGAAAAGATAGGAAAAACTTTAAAAGAGTATAGACTTTAGAGCCGGTACCAAAGGCTTCTATAAAAGTATTATATTCTTAAAAGGTAGATAGTAAGCAAAGACAGAACTAAATCCTTTCTCATTTATTAATTAACACTTAAAAGTATTCCTCTAGACAGAAGAAGAGTAAAGAGGCAGGGCAGATATAGTACACTATATATAGTACACTATAGAATAGCAACAAACAACTAGGCATGCCTTATATACTCTAACTAAAACTTAGCAAATTATAAGGTAACTAAATTAATTATATATATAGAATATATAGCATATACACTCACAAATCTCTCTTTTATCCTTGCAATAAGAGAACCTGCCTCCCTATATAACAATTATATACTTGCTCTCCTTAGCAATAGGGATTAATATATATATTAATTTTTTATCTTTAAACTTAGCTTTTTTTTTATAAATCACTGCTGGTGAATGTTTATAAGCACCTCCTACAATCACATAATAACAATGTCCTCCACCTTATAGATGTTAGCGACTTAGTTAATTAAAGCACAAGTATAGTAAGAGGGACGCACAAGCCTATACAATTGGATTGTCTATAAACGAGAATCCAAAGCTAGAGAAAGAAAAGAAGAAGAATAGCAGTGCCGCTTAAGGTTTTATGCGGCCCTCAAATCACATAACTGCAACTATATAAAACTGTCTACAACTATCTACAACTGTCCGCCACAATCCACCGTTTTCCACCAGCGCCGTAACAATAGATTCCCTTATACTACCGTGATAATCACTAACTAGCATATAACACCGTTAATAGTTTCTTTACAAAATATGGAATAGCTTTAGCTATCCTTAGTATAAGGCATATATCTCTATAATTTTATATTTATATACTTTGTTTAGGGGCTTATACTAATTTAATCTTATACTATAAACAGCTTTATACTTCGTTATCTTCAATATCTATAATACAATACCTTTTAGTAATCATGGCATGCAGTGTAAAACAGGCTAGTCCAGGTGATTTTTAAAGAAAGTCGTCCTACTACTGTTAATTGCGGTAAAGAAAACGTTGCTTAGATACCCTACCCATAGAAGCTCCGCTACAGATATAGTTTTCGATTTCTTAAAGAATTTCAAAGCGCTTTCGGTCCATCGGTCTAAATAAATAGGTATTAAGGAGCCTGCATTTAAAAAACCAGATAAGGGTTTAATAAGCTTAATTAACATTAAACTAATGGCTCTAATATCATCTGCTTTGTCGAGGCTCCGTTATAATATACTATCGCCAATATTTGCTTCTCTAGGTTCAGTTCAAGCTTTAGAGTATTATATAGAAACGTACTAAGCCTAACATCTCCTGTTTATAAGATAAGGACGTTTTTTATACTTAGAAAACCGTACTAAATACCCAACTTATTATAAATAAAATAAACTCCAGTTAAAACCTAAGGAACTTATAAGTCAAAGAATATAAAGGGCCTTTAAAACTTACTTCTTTATAAATTACAGCCAGCTCGTAATCTCTAAAGGTAATTAATAGGCTTGCTCAAATTTCTCTTAGCGTTACATCAACATGTAAATGCTTATAAATTAGGTAAAGATCCTAGGAAATAAAAGCTTCTTTAAAAGAAATAATGTTTAGGTATTTTACTGGTATAAGCGTAATCTGGTTCCAACTTTAGTGCATTATAGGTCTCTGTTTAATTACAACTGCTATAAATTTGGAGTTATTCTTATGCGTAATTATATACGGGCCTACCTGGTCTCCGTTAAGTATCTTACAGTACTTTAGCTAAGGGGATTCATTCTATAGAATTAAGGCCTTTAGCTAGGGCGAAGCTAGAAACAAACTTCCAGAGTTAACAGTAATAGGAAGTTTAGGTAGAATGTTTCCTCTAATAAGAAATAATTGTTTTAGAGGTCTGACGGTCTTATCGATTAAAAGCCTAAGGAAGAATATAGCTTTACTACCTAAAGCCATACTCTATTACACATTTGCAAATAGAGCGTAAAGGATATTTTATAATCGATTGTATCTATCTAATTATAGAATATAAACATAAATAACTATACCTGCCGCTGCCGTTTTAACGGCGGCTACGCAGCCTCATAATCTTTACGCTTGCGGTGTTAAAGCCTAGTTATATCGCATTTGGAACAAAAAAAAGCTCTAGGAATATAATGGTCTGCTATCCTAAACTAAGCATTAAACCTCTGTTGTTTTATAAACCACTCTACGCTATATAGGAAGCCGCTAAGTTTTCAATAGTTTAGCTCGTCTATCCTTAGGGAAAGAGTAATTATATCGCGTAGGTGTCTAATATAGAAAACAATCTATTTACCATATCATTGGCACTATAAGCAGATATCTTCTTCTCCTTTAAAAACAGCTAAAAGGCCTCTTTTGCTAGTTGTCTCGCTAGTAAACTCTAAGGGAGACAAGAACAGCTTAGTTAGGGCATATATAATAGCATAACTATTATTTCGGCAACGTATAACTCCTTTATATCTATAAAACCCGTTTTTATAATATAGTAAGCAGTCTAACTCTAGATAGAACGAAGATATAAGTAGCGCTAAGACTACTCCTTCCCGTTTAGACTTTCCTAAGGGTTGGAATTAAACTGCTCTTCGTAGGTTATCTATTTACGTAATATCGTCAAGCCCAGGTACTTATCCTACTTTAATATTCAATCAGAAGTAATCCTACCTTAAATTTTTATTAAGACTATTATATATACCCTGCCATTATTTCTAACCATCTATATAGGAAGAAAGTAAGTCGTAGATACTTTTTACCCCCTAGGGCAGGAATCAGGATAGAAATTGGCACAGGAATTAAGATATTATATTTAGCTAAGGATCCAATATTGTAGTCCCTAGAGAAAGAACCACGTCTAGAGATTGTTTGGGCTAAATATACTTGCTTTCCCATAAACTAATTCCGATCAGATTGTTATGCAGCAGCGTACTGTCCTTAAAGGGGCCAATTTCTAGATCTACTTGGGGAAATAAACTTATATAGTTAGCTTAAATATATTACCAAGCGCTAAATCTTATATTAGAGCGGCCAAGGTAGCTCTTACTCTATAAAAGGATTAGTATAAGCTTTAAGTATTCTTAGAAATACTTACGCTTTCTATATATTAATTTCTCTTTCCCGCTTATATCCTTCACCATAATTAGGATCAATAAAGAAGTAAAAGAAGGGAATATAGTGTACCAAAACCTATTTTATACGTATTATAATTTGCGAAGACATGCGCCTAATTAGTTAAAATTGAAGTAGTAATAACTGCTACCTTTTTGCCTAATAGCTATAGGTTTCTAAATATTTGTCAATTACTAAATGCCTCCTTTAGCAAGGATTCTAGAGCAATTGTATTATAGTAGCTATCAGACCTCCAAGCCTTAATAAGCTTTTTAATATCGCCAAAAATAGATTTCTTTTCCTTTTACTTTGCGAAAAATCTCCTTATAATAGATTCAAAGTTCTTACTGCACTATATAACGTCCTATAAGCAGAGGCCTATGCTGAGAACAATTAATCCTCCTAGTAATTTGGTTATTATTCTGCTTAAATTTAGTATATCTCGTTCTTATTAGAGCTTATACCTATAGTTAAATCAAAGAAATCTTGCAATTTGCATTCGGAACCTAGAGTCTTTTATAAAAGGATAAGAAACTCTAGAGAAACTACCCCCCTTATCCCGCCGCTATTAATACCAAGAATTCTAACCCTACAAGTTAGTGGTTTAATTAGTGCAGTAAAGAAGCCAGATCTGCAAAGAATACATTCCAATATAGTAAACTTGTATTTAGCACCAAGCATACCTTTGCCAAACATTTTAACGCAAGTATTATACACTAAATAACCGCAGCTAAGCATGTGTTGCGGAATACGCATAAGATAGTAAAGGCACGTTTTACTAGACTTTAAAGTTGACCAGATAATTCTAGTAGATTAAGCCACACTTATATACAACTCTACGGAGGACGTATTATCGTTTTCCCTGGTCCATTTTTGTAGTTCTTGGAAATTACGGTAGAACTTCTCCTCTACCTTCTAAAATTGCTTTAAGGCAAGCTCTTTAACGTTATAGACTAAATTAAAGGCTTTTAGACAAGACTGTCTATATAGCCACAGGAGAATTTTAGGTGAAAATACTATAATGTCTTTAGTAAGAAAAAAAAGACTTAATATTTAGGGGAGCTTATAAGGGGTACTATAAGGATAAGCGTTTAAAAAGAGGCTTAAAGCAATATACGTAGTAATATCTTCATACAATATAACATATTTAACGCCCATTTATAAGAAGTTTCGGAGGTAGTTTAGTAACACGCTATTATAAATTGCATACGTTCTTATAGCCATAACGGGATTAAACGCTTTAGTAATAGTCTAGGTCGTATATCTTAAGCAAGCTTGATATAACCCTTCAAGATAGGTAGCTAAGAAGAGCTAATAAGATTGACGGCGAGCATCCCTAGAAAGGTTAATTTCTTTTACAAGCTGCTCCTTTAATAGACGAAAGTAGGCCAAGGGCGAGAGCTTCTTATTAATTAGAAAAACAATAATCGAAGGAAACATTGCCTAGATATAAGAATTTGTACTAATAGTTTATATCGCTTGTTAATCATAAGCTCTATTACTCGTAGAGAATACCAGAATAAGCCTTAGCCGGATATTTTTAGGTAGGTTCAAAAAAATATTTAAAGCGGTCCATTGTACAAGCTAGCTAAGGAGTAGGTCTATACTATCAAAGTTATCTACAAAAATTACAAAAACACTACACTGCGGTAAAATAATATAGATAAGGGCTACGTTAAGCGCTGTTTAGGTATTTGCGCATGGCCATATAAGCGGATACGTTATTGTTTTGTAGCAAGTCGACGGTGTCTACTTTAGCGGAAGTATAACTTTGGCATTTCTATTAGCAAAGAATATGGGGTATTCTGCGTGTATTATTACATTATCTATATATATATTTGCTATGCCTCCAAATCGATTTCTTCCAGTATTGTTGTAGGGGAAAAGAAAACACAACGCTATATCTTTATTTCCACCCGTTTTGCTATAGAAAAAGACTATTAATGGTGTCTATAAATATGGTTTTGGAAGTTCGTCTACTAAGTGCTAGAAACAACTAGTATTGCTAATTATAAGGCTATTAGAACCGGCAATCTACAGCCACAAGATATAATCGCAGAGAGACATACTTATTGTAAATAAAGAGAAAACTAGAACATTTAATATATATATAGTAGGGGTAGTGGTTTTGGGTAAAAATAGAAACTACCTATAGTAATAGCATCCTCATTAGGGCCTATTACCCTCTAAGGGAATCCCCCAACAAGCCATAAATAATTTAGATAACGATTACTATAATTTCCACGATAAATAAGGATATTACTATAGTTCTACTAGAGTCCGCCTAGAAAATCTAGCCGTTAAAGGGCTAGAAGTTCAACCTACTTAAACCATAGATAACGACCATATACAGTATCTTATCGATATATTTTATATAGAGGGCTGCGATAATCTTGATCTATAGCACCGGGTAAAAGCCTTAATTTATAATAAAGATATTAGTGATATCTTATAGGCGTTAGAGATAACAGTGGAAGAATTTATACAGTATATTAATATACTAAAGACACTTTCCTATAGAGATAGATTATTTGTTTATCTAGAAGGTAGACACCAAATTAAGGCAGCAAAGCGATTTTTTAATACTAAAGAGAGGTGGTAGGCAGTAGACTTCTATTCCTTTAGTTAGTTCCTAAATAATAACTAAGAAATATCTAACTAGGTATAGATCTCCCTAATATCTATAAAGATGTTTTTCAAACCAACTATTCCCATTCCCATCCCTTCTGTAATGGCGACATTTATCGCAACTTACGCTATTATAAGTCTCGTAATAACAGATAGTATAATATTTGGATTAATCGGCTTTTACTAAGCAAGAGAAAAGATATACAAATATTAACTAAAAGGAAGAATTAGTTATTAAGGCGAGCTTTTAATAATCTAATAGAGTTTGTTGGCCTCTGGGCAACGTTTAAAATAGAAACCTTATACTATATCCTAACTATGAAATGTGACAAGGTATTACGTATTTCCTATATAGCTGGAAGCTAGCTAATCTATATTAGGAGCTTATTAATTATCTAGAATATATTTAAACAACTTATTTAGGCATCCTTAGAGAACTTCACTTATATTATCTAGACTTAAGAACTATTTGTCTAATATAATTACTAGCTCCTGCGTACTTAAAATATAACTAAGAAGAGATTGAATTATAAATGAAAAACGGACAGTTATTTCCTATAGTAAGAGATAGATATAGTAGAAGAGGAATATACCAACACATTATAAATATTAAGGGACGCATTCCTTCGCTCCTATTATTTATAGAAGATACTAAGTATCTAGAGGCTTTAGTAAAGGCTTTAAAGTCCCTATTTCCCATAATTATTAATAAAACTCTCCAGTTCAGCATATATAAAAGCTATTCACGCAATGCTAAGGCAAAAATTAAGCTTGCTAAAGGCTCTTTTCACACTATCAAAGTATCTCAAACTGTTACATTTTCTATTACGTATAAAACGATGTGGCTAGCTGCTATATGTCACTCTCTACAGCTAACCAGAATCCCTTGCCTTAAGGATAAAGAAGAGTCGAAACTAGAGGCAATTATTAGCGAACATATATAGTCTCTATTTGCTAGTTTTGCATTTAAGCAAGGTTACACATCGCCAAAGATAATTAAACTTCGAAAAGAGAGTCCTAACTAGTAGCTTATTTATTATTTTCTTAAAAACCACTTCCTAGAAAAGCGCTATCGCATTAAGCCACAAATTAAAATTATTAAACAAAAAATTTGTAATACTATAAAGGACATCACAGCCCGTAGTGTATAAAAACCCCTCCTATCGCTTACCTAAGATGCACAAAAGTACCCTATAACTCACCTTTGTGGACGTCCTTTTAATAAATCTTATTAAATCGACCAAGAATATCTTTATTTAAGATATATCTATGGGCTAGCGGAGAGGGAGCCAGAGTTATATATTAGCTTATTTACAGTTAAAAAAGATATTTATTTCTCCTTCTTTGGCTACCTAATAGCAGAGGTAGAACTTCTTGTGTCATTATTAGAACTTTCTAGTAATACCAATACAAGTACATTTTCCCTATTATATTTATCCTTTAAAGTCTCTAATGCTTTCTCTAATTCACTATCTATTTCTAGCTTACCCTAGCTTGCTTTACCTAACTTAGGCAAACTAGAGCAGGTGCTAGAGCAAGAGCAAAAACAAGCGCTAGAGCCAGAGCCAGAGCCAAAGCCAGAGCTAGAGCCAGAGCCAGAGCTAAAGCTAGAGCTAGAGCTAGAGCTAGAGCCAGAGCTAGAGCTAGAGCTAGAGCCAGAGCTAGAGCCAGAGCTAGAGCCAAAGCTAGAGCCAGAGCCAGAGCTAGAGTAAAAGCCAAAATAAGAGCAAGAGCAAGAGCAAGAGCGGGTACTAGACCAACTAGGGTTATTATCACGGCGGCCAAGATACCCTTTAGAGATGCAGGATATTGCCAGTTTGTTAGGACAAGAAGTAACCTATAGGCCTTTCCCATTCCTATATTTGGATTGATGGAATGATCTAGTAAAAGCTATCTAGCTATTTCCCATCATTTTCTATTTATGGGAAAGAAAGATTTATCTTTTCCCAAATAATAAAGGTATAAGAAATATAGCACTTCCTTATATACTTTCCGCGCTTAATTACAAATGTTTCTTTACCTTAATAAAAAGGAATAGAGTTGGTACTGTAGATACTAGAATGATATATACGCTAGAATATAGAATAGTCTTATTTGGCCCTACAGGTGGCACAGTGTATTTAATTAATATAGTTAAGAAGAGAAAAGAAGTCAAATTTTTATTAGAGTGTCTTAGTACTTATAACTATAAGAGCTTTATACAATCCTAAATAGTTAACTCTGCAATAAGATTAAAGTAAGACTTAAGTAGTCTTGGTATAAAAAATATAAAGCATATACCTTTTAATACATTCCATAACTTAAAGTTTAAATATAATTATGTAATATCTACCAAGAGAGTGATAATAATTGGGTATTTATATTACCTTAATTACATATCTAGAAATATTATAATTAATAAGATTAAAAAATAGAAAGAGACTTAGAAATAATTAATTTAATAAAGGGCCCTTATATTATAATTTAAATACTAAGAAAATTTCAGTAATATTTATTTAATTATATCGGCAACAGTTATAGACCACCCATAGTAGTTTAAAAGAGCCTCGTTCCCAGACCTTCGTCCAAGGTTTAACTACGCATTAAACCATTTTAGGTCAAACCTTTAGAAGGATATAGGCCTGCATAATTAGTACCTATTTCCCCTAGACCTTACCGCCGCTTATTCTAAAGCGACTAAGTCTAACGCTGCCAAAAGCTTGCGTGTGTTCTGGAATGCACCCTTAGTCTAGTATATTTTAATAATAGAACTAAGCCAGATATTCTGTATACTAAAAAGGTCCTCCCTTCACGGCTAGGCGGCTGTAGCCGGCCCAGCTAGCTGGTCCTTATAGAGATTAAAGTTATATGGCTTCCTAGTTACAACCTTATACATTACAGCGCCAAGTTGGCCGATGTTAGTATAGATTAAGTAGCCAGTGTCGTCAGCGGCCTACATATCGGTACTAAGGGGCAGAACGGAGGATTTAGTAAAGTCTGAGAACTTAACAGACATATCAGCGGCAAGGAGAAAGTTCCGGGTAGTAATATTAGCGACAATAACGCAAAGATCGTGGATATGGATAAGGGTGCGCGCCATCTCCTAAAACCAGGCAAGTTGGGTAGGTTTAGCAGGCCAATATTACACTAGGTAGTTATTTAGATTTCCATTTTCTATTAGGGCCATTTGGATGCCAACGCCAGATAGGTTAAGGCAAGGGATAATACTACAATTTGGACTTAGGCGTTAATAGACTTCCTTTTTACGCTAAAGGGATTCGTAAGAGATATTACTGTATCTATTATAAAGCTTGGTATAAGCTTCGCTAAGGCCAGTTGTACGGTACTTTAAGGGAAGTTTAAGGGTAGTGTTATTACGGCGGACTACTACGCCAGTTCTGCCTCTACCGAAAACGCCCTCCCGGAGAGGACTTCTATCGGGCCGCAATAAGGCTAATTGGGACGGTGGGGACATGCTAGTAGGGAGCAAAGTGGTATCAAGTTTAGGTAGTTAAAGATGGATTAATACTTATTTACAGCAGCCATTAATACGTAGGGAAGGGATTGGGTTTAAAGCACTAATTTTAAATAAGAGTAGGTAATGCTAGATTTAACCTATAAAGATAGTAAAGGCAAGGTAAAGTAAGCGAGCTTACTAAGCGAACCTATAACTATGGTTGTAATACCCCTGCGTATATCTGGCACCGAATCTAACCCGCGACCCAAACCCCCGGCGGTTATGCTATTAAACTACCACTACTTCCAGCTCTAGATCCCTAATTATCGTTGCTAGGAGATAGCTTTACCTAGTTTTAGTAGTTAGGACAATTTATCTTACGTTTAGTGGAACTCGCTTAGGAAGTTAGCGTTAGATTTTTACATAGACTTCCTTATACATCCGCATTAGGGCACCATTGTACAAAATCATGGTCGGGATTATAAGTGCTACACGACCTAACTCCGCTAGCGCAATCCGGCCAATGGGCAGGAGTTTTATTCCTCTACTAGCACATCTTAAATGCTAATAAAAGAGGGTTATAAGATGGTAATTACCTAAGAGACTAGGGATCTTACTAAGACAAACATACAAGCTTACTTAGTGTTTAGCGCTTAGCTAATAATTCTTTAGAAAGGAATAATAATGCTAATAAAAAAGAGACAGTAGGAATATTCTTAGAGCCGGCATTTGCTTATTAGATATGCACCTACATCCCCTCCTTATTGCCGCGCACGGCGTTATACCCCGCTTACTATACATTGGTTCCACTACAATATCATAATTACATGCACCCTATATATAGGGTACTGCTTTTGGATAGATTAAGATTCTTATTATTATAGACCACACCATACTAACGCCTATATTATAGGTAAAGTGTAACAATCCTTAAAAGTATTATAGGAAATATACTTCAAAGCAGCCCCCAGCAGAACGTACACCAAGTACAACCATTTGGTTGAAGGTCGGACCGGTTATATAATGCACTTTATATCTAAACGGGCCAAACTGCGCCAATCCTTAACTACTTATTAACCACCAATTAAGTCAACAAATGGTGCCTTAATTACGTTACAGTAGGTAAGAGTAACTAACTCTTGATATATAGATTATCTCCAAGTTCCTTACAATATCCACTTATCTACTAATTACCCTTAAGCATCTTAACTAGGTTATTATTAATATTATTCTATTTAACCTTATTGTCCGTATCCTACCATTTATAAAGCTCTAGATACTAATGCGTCCCTTCTACCTAGTATCTATAGCTTCCAATTTTATCGCGATTAATTGTATAGCATCGTCGTCCTTTTGTTTATATTAGTATAACTTGCACAAGTACACGGTAGGGTTAAGAGATCAAGTTTTACCTACTTGTTTTAATCTCCTTCATAGTCTCGCTCCAAAATACTACAGCTTTAGGGATATATGTAAACAAAGGAACTCTAAATAATGCTAATTATAGTTTAACGGAGTTGAAATTCCTAGGTATAAGAGTAGATGTCAGATAATCTGTATTCTCTAAGGCGTGGGACACGTGCACGAGTCACGTGCATGGGGCACGTGCATTGTAAATCTCTTCAGAGCCCTAGGGGCCCTAGGTCAACAACATCGACATCAATTAAGACAAAGTCAAGATCATCAATCAATCAACCCATTTCATCAATGAACCCCTCTACACGAACTTCGTGACAGTTATGAGCCCGGTCCGCCGACTCAAGAAGCTATTTAGCTATTATTCAATCATTTGAAGAAATTCTACCTCATCGTCAGACTCTGACACCTCATCGTCAAGACGCAGACTCTGACAGAAATCCTACCTCAATTGTCATAGGACGAGATTCCACGAGATTCCACGAGATTCCACGAGATTCCACGAGAAATCCTACCTCAATCGTCAAAGGACGATCCTGACGACAAGGACGATCCTGACAACGAATTCCATCTCAATTCCCCTCTGCCTATTAGTTAAAATGACTCCACCGACGTCGAGTTCGTCGACTACGATTATCCTTAATAAACCAGAAGACTGGGAGCAATGGATCTGGCAACTACAAGCCCTTGTGGATCAGCAAATTTGGGCCCACGTTAACCCAGCTACAGAAGCACCTTAAGAAGGTCTACTTGAAAAACCACCTCTTCCAAAGGTCATAGACTTCAATGAGAATGCAACCATATATACACAGCTCTCGACGAATCAACAGAGAGCGTACGAGAACAGTAGACGATACTATGACTAGGATATGAAGTATTTCCTAAGACAGGAAGATTATTTTTGACAGATCTGCACCCAGATCACGTCTATAGTATTAACTTAGAAGAAGCTACTGCTTGACCCTTCCTTAACCGTTAAAGAATGGCTATTCCGGCTAAAAGAGAACACAGAACCTACCTCGTCGTTTATTAGGAAGAAGGTACAACACCAGTATATAGAAGCCCTTAAGGGGTTTAAACACTTGTCAAAATTGAATCAGTGGTTAGATTAATGGGAACATGCAATGGCCCTAGGAGAGAAGTACAAAATCCCTTAAATGTCCGATGGAATCTGGCTTCAAGATTTGGCAGAAGTTATTCAACCTTTTAGCGATGCCTACTGTATAAAGTATACTACCGAGTTAAATGACCCACAGAAGTCGAGATCTTCCGAATACTGCAGAGTAGCAAAGGAGCTGCAAGAAGGACTTAGAAGACCCTCGGAGCAAGCCAATGCTACTATAAGAGGGAGTACCTTTAACACAGACTTCGTAGAGCAAGCCATTGAGGATCACTCTAATACTACTAAAGGTTCACGAAGAGGAAAGGCCTCAGTACGCAAGAGCCGCTCGAAGAGAGCCGGGACACTGGTGGATAAGGAGACGTCCTGCAAGAAGCTAACACCCGAGTGCCTAGCGTGCGGAATACGAGGACACTCCATTCGGGACTGTTGGTGTTTATTTGAAGATAAGAGACCTGTAGGAGTCATGATCGGAGATGCTCGTATCAAAAAGGCACTAAGGAAGGTAGAACAGAACAAGGATCTTACTGATCTAGTTGCCAAAATCAGACGTGAACAAGAAGACAAAGCTTAACAACAACAAGACGAAAGTAAGGAAGTCCTACGTCTTAAGGACGTTGCCTTTTGTATAGACTTTAACACGAATCTAGTGTCGTTCCGTCTACTTCGAAAACGAGGGTACTACTAGGACAATAAAGGATGACACAATCCTATGTTAAATGGAAGAACGTTATGGACAACAGACTATTAAATACGTCCGACCAGGGAGTTTATCAGCGTTTAATACAAGCCGACTGCTACGCCGCTAATGGAAGCGCAGAGTATCGTCAAGAGACATTTGCCCAGATGCGAAAGGTGATGCATAACTACGGTATCTACGTCTAGGTCATCCAGGACCTATGAGGTCTTACGAAGGTTCTCGGATCGGAATATCGATAAACCCTATCTCGACCTCCATGTTGACTAGATAACCTTGAGGAAGCGCCAAGGGATTACATTCGAGCCTTCGGCGCCACACCCAAGCTCAGAATGGTACCGCCGAACGCTTAGGGGGTGTAATTATTGAAAAAGCACGCAAAGGGACAGCAGACCCTTAGCTTATTGAGACCTACCTACGAGAGCTACTGCATTGGCGAGTACGATATACCGGACCCTGATGGCCATTCCCGCGAAATTCGACCTAGAGACGACATAGATGCAGTCAACGCGTTTGTCTATTACGATCTCAATGAAGTCGTCTGTTGACGATATTGTCTTCTGCTACCGAAAGACAGATAAGAAAGCTTAAGAAGCAATTAAGGAGCTGAGCAAGGAATACCAGATGAGTACCCTTGGCGAGCTAAAATAGTTCCTAGGAATCTACGTGCTACGCGATTGTAGCCAGAGGCTCCTGTGGCTATCCCAGGAAGCCTATATCGAGAAGATAGCTAACTAGTATGAGACAGATCTTATAGGGCGTCTTCTGGACACTCCCATAGCAGAATCTGAACTCCTCCCTACTAATTACTGATCGATTTGTCTGACGCGTCCGTCCCCCGATACAGACCTACTAGTCCGTCCTATATCCCTACTAAGAGAAGCAGCTTCTACGATGCTATGTCAGAGTATTCCAGTACCTATATGGCACGAGGAGCAGAGCAATCTACTATGGAGGAGATAAGGAAGGAACGAACGGTAGAGGGAGAGACAAAGGAATACGCGACAAAGGTCGAGACGACGGAAGAGACGGTAGAGGACCGATCGCATGGAGAGCAAATAAGCAGGATACGGTGACTACGTCGAGCATAGAAGCCGAGTTGTTAGCCCTATCTCAGACAGCGAAAGAAGCTATCTTTACTAGCAGTATGTTCAAAGCAACTGAACGAGCCCTTGATTATTAAATGCGACAATACGCAGAAGCTCCGACACGTTGACATCCATCGACACTGGCTATGTTAGGAATACGCAAAGAGACGAGTACGATTTCGATGGACAGCGACGAAGGAGATGATCGCTAATAGACTTACAAAGGCCCTGCCCAAGCAGAGGTTTCAAAGCTTCGTTAATATGATCGGAATGGTGGGTATTAAGGAGCGGCTAGATAAGGAGAAGCAACTGGAGGACCTAAGGGAGAAGGTTAGGGCGAGAAGGAAGGATTTAGATGAGATTATGGTTTAATTAACGCATTGACGGGCACGAGAAGGTGGTTAGCTTTGACCTCAAAGAGCTCAAAGCTAAGGGGGTGTGTTAGATAATCTGTATTCTCTAAGGCGTGGGACATGTGCATGAGTTACGTGTATGGGGCACGTGCATTGTAAATCTCTTCAGAGCCCTAGGGGCCCTAGGTCAACAACATCGACATTAATTAATGATTAAGTCAAGATTATCAATCAATTAACCTATTGCATTAATGAACCCCTCTACACGAACTTTGTGACAGTAGATCTACCACTTAAAAAATACGGATATGCTTTATCTTTTAGGGGTAGATAGTAACTAATTTATAGGATCTGGCTTTATTATTCTCGCTCTATTTAAGTGCCTAGTTTTCCGCGTAACGTTTATCTCCAAAGGCCGAAATGTATATGTTTAATACTCCTAATTTCCAGTCAAATTGATTCTCCAGTGATTGTTAAAATAGGCTTTCCTGGTCATTGGGGATGTATATCTTAATATCCTTTGTAAAAAATCCGTCTACTTTAATATAGCTAGTCTAGGAATTAGGATAATTTACTTAATAAAGCTTAAAGGGTAATTAGTTAGGATTTATATAGAAATAATCTATTATCTTACATCCAGATCTATCCTTAAGTGGAATATAAGGGATACTACTATACTATAGGCGGCCAAGAGAAAAGTAGCTAAAGTTTTCTTTTAGAAGATAAATATAATCTCTATTTTAGTAGCTTTAGTCTTTTTAGGCAGGGCGTCACAATTAATAGGGCAATAATGCTTAAGTCAAGGACAGAGTTATAGGAGTTGCTATCGCGGAAGGTGGCGATAATAAGGGAGAATCCTATTAGGGTATAGCGTTAGGGTGGGTCAAGGAGGAAGCGGGTTTAGGTAGCGGATTAATTTAAGAAAAGGGGAAGGCGTGCGGCAATAGTATAGACGCTTGCAAAATCGGCTTCCCCCTTACGCACTCTAGGAATTCTTGGCGTACGGTCTTCCTATAGCTTTTAGCTTTTGTCTATAGTACCTCCTATTACCTCCAGTGGTTAGTATAGCCACGTCTACACAGCCTTACTTTCCCTTAAACAGCAAAAATACCAAAACTTCCCCTATAAAAAGGCCGTATAGACGTGGCTGCGCTAACCACTAAAGTTAATAGGAGGGTGTATATCTTTTACGGGTACACCGCCACCGGAAGATAAGGGTGTGGCTAGAGCGGGTCAGCCGCCCTCCCTACTAGCGCAGGCAAACTATAGAGAGCTTTAGGCAAACTTGTTACCCTCCTATAAGTAGGTTGCTAGCGCTATCCGTGCGTCTTTTATACAAATCTTTAGTTTTCCATACAATTTCTATCTATGCGGCAGCTCGCACTAGCAATCCGTTTCCTTACGCCCCTAGGTAGTCCTATAGTCATATACGCTTCCTAACTGGGAGAAATCTACAATGCAAGGCCAAATAATTTCTAGGGGCATTAACCAAGTATAACCTCCACCTCTTCAAGTTCTAAACTTTCCTACAGGGCCTTTTAAACTCGTCCGAGCCCTTTTCTCATTGCAATTCCATTAAGTCGTTCAATTAGCATGACGTTATAGAATTGATAAATATTACCATCCTTTGTCCATCTCTTTACCTCCTATTCGTCTAAAATGGTCCTTAGTATGCCAACGCTTTATCTAGGGATATAAAGAAATTCTCCTATTAAGATCGCTATAAACTCTCCAGAGACGTCGCTATTGGACCAATTCTCAGACCCTAGGTTATAAAGTTAAACTAATTCCACTTAAAGCTTATAGCTTAACGCAGGTTTCCTTCTAATTACATACTAGTTATTAACGCCATTACGTAGCGTTTTCTTAGGCTTAATGGAAAGAAACGCCCTATTTATTCGTCCCTAGATCTTTGGTGCCTAAGACTAATTATCTCTAACTTCTATATTATCCATAGGTAAGGGGATAGGGAATTAGAATTAACGGTGCTCCCCTAAGGAATTATATATAAATTTGTAATTGGTGCTATATAGTAGACGACTAAGCATATAATCTTGGCCAATTTCTAAAGGTAAAGCATGCCGTTTCTAGCTAATAGGAGGAGGTAACAAACTATCCTAGGCCAAAGCTCAATTACTACTATAGCAATTGGCGACTGGGACAAGCGCGCCTAAGGAACAAGATATCTTCTACCAATCTACCATTTTTATTATGGAACAGAAGTTCTGGTTATAATATAATAAAAAGAGACATTTGGCGGCAGCTTCCCATACTAAAAAGTCCAATAGACCGTTCCATCTAGCCTAAAACCAGCTTAGGAGGTCTATAAAAGGCTTACTATCAGCTATAGCTAGTGATATTCTATCTTTAAGAACACCCCTAGGCTGCCAAAGAAGGCTAATATTAAAACAAACTTCCGGGAGACCAAATATAAAACTATCCGGGAACGAGGCCTCCAGCGCGCCAAGAACGCCCGCGAAGGCGTCAAGAGAATCGCATAGGTACATTAGTTCCCATATAACAAACTCTTCTAAAAGGCCTTTAAAGTAGAACATATTAGGCCATTTATAGATTGCGAGTTTAGTCGTTCCTAAACCATAGAAGCTATCGTTATATAATATAGGTATTACAGTCCCTTCCTACCAAGTGCTCTTCTGGTATTAGAATGTAATAATACCCCCGCGAAAGACAAAAGATTAATATACAAATATTTGCTCCTAAAATGTCCACCCTTACGCAGACCAGCGAGTATTCTCAACTACCAGTTTACACACAACGCCGATTCTCGCCAAGACCTTAGTACAGCGGCTACAATACTTATAAAGCCCTAACTTATCTCAGCGAAGCCTATAACTTCCATCTCCTTCTGCAGCAATTATTACAAAGTATAAATAATAATAAATGGAACCCATAGCCCAAAGTTGGCTATATTTCTCTAACTTATCGTCTTAGATAATATAGTAGCGGTCAATCTAAAGATACCTTAGGCCCATAGATCTTATAAAACTTATAGCTTATACCGCCGTTTAAGGAATCCGAGAAATGTTAAAGTTAAAGAAGCCATTTTCCCGCATTCTAGGCAGAGTATTCTTTAAGCATTTCCATATATTATATTAAGGATTGGGACCTAAAGCTCCCCAGATATAACTAAGCGCTGTATACTTCTCTAGGGTTAATACACAAACTAGACAGTCTTTCTATAAATCAATAAGGTAGATCGGCATAACGCCTATTATATTTAGGATATCTTCCAATTTACAACAGATCTTCGCATGGATGTTTTTATATAGCTATAGGCTTTTTTTATAGAAGTCAATGCTTAAGTCAATATCCGGCTTAATGCTCCAGGGTAATATATTAGGTTCTTTAATATACAACCTCAAACCGTCTGGTAACAGATATAGAGCAATACCCTTACCAAGGGTTGCTCTAAGACAGTGTATAACTTTGGCCGGAGACACTATTAAGTATACTTATATCATTTGCGAGTAAAGTCCCAATGCTAAAAGTATCTCCAAAATGACCTTACACAATAGGCATTTTAAACCGGAGAGTATAGATACTGTAACGCTAGTGCCCTAGCCATCCCACTCTTTTGTAACCGCTTGCAAAAAGGGACCTAGGCTGTCTCTTAACAAACTAAGAATTTGCCAAATTCTCTAACATTCTACATATAGTAATTTCTAATAAAGTGTCAGTTTAACAATAAGCTGTATATATAAGAGCAGGCTGTAGATAAGCATATTTACCTTTATATTCTTAGAGTTCTGACTCTATAATTCCTGCATAAGTTTAACGATGAGTTTTATATACAGGAGCAGGCTATAGATAAGTGTTTTACCTTTATATTCTCTATATTCTTAGAGTCCTTATAAACCTTAAAGGGCTGTTTCCTTTCTATGGAGATATATTTAATATAAGTTAGGGTAAATGCTTAAAGTCAGGATAGAAGTTCCTCTAGGTGGATACTAGAAACTATTATACCCTACCCTCTCACCAGATCTATTGCTTGGCAAATACTATACCTTCAGCTAATAAGCCAAGAAAGGAAGCGGGGTTAGCCTTGGCGCTATATCTATATTAACATTTATCGCCTAACCATATTGGTATTAATTCTGTCATTAATAAGTCTCTAGCCAACGAATTTAATAGGCTAAAGGTGTAGTTTATACGGCTAATCTATAGGGCATAAGTGGATTTGATAGGCCTAAAATAGCACAATCGCTAGACCATATATATCAGAATTTAGGTCGCGTAAGAGCCGCTTATAGCTTTTTAGGTATAGAGCTTCTAAAGAAATTACAGTTTGCCCACGCTAGTAGGGAGGGCGGCCAACCCGCTCTAGCCACACCCTTGTCAAAGTGGAGAAAAGCCTAAAGATAATAGGGAGTGGTAAATAGGACTAACAAGGAGAGGCTAACAAGGAGAGGCTAACAAAGAGGCTTAGCTATATATAGTGGAGCTAAGTACTAGAGCACGTCCCTTTATTTATATCTCATATGCAAATTATTTATCTTTTAGACATTGGAGCCGATCGAACTATAGGACAAAGGTTAAGCGAGTCACGTAGGGATTATAGGAACATGTTCGGAATATAGGAATATAGAAACGTGGGGACGCGTAACATACTAATATACTAATATACCAACGTACTAACGTACCGACGTACTCAGCACTTGTGACGGTGCTAGGGCAACGCCACCTACTATATTTAGTGGACCCTAACTCCTACTAACTAATCAGGATTTTCCATCCCTAGGATAGAAAATCGCCATTAGCTCGCTAACCACTAGCGCCTTAGCGCCCCCTTTACATCTTATTAGTCTCTAACAGTCTTCTTCTTCTTCTCCTTAGCTTAGTATCTTTATATAGTAGCAATCTACAAGCTTTAGTTTAGAGGCATTTATACAAGCCCATTATATTAATCTCCCTTATTAAGTCCTTCTTTATATTATATCTTATATATAGATTACAGTTCTAGTCTATAGTAGAGAGCTCTACGTTCTTACAAAATCTTTAAAACTATAATGTCAATTTAGCCTAACTCTAGGACTAGTTTAACTTATCTATATTACTAACTAATTACTTAATATTCTATAGTTCTACCTTAAAACGAATCCCTTCTACTATATATAGACTTTGGTTTATCTAAAAGCAGCTATAATTGTTCCTTCCGCATTTTAAATATATATAGTACACGCTCTACATTTCTTAATCCTGACTTGGGAACCTAGGATTCCTTCTATACAACTTTATACTCTTTGCCTTATGGAGTAAGTCTTTCCTCAATAATATCCTCTATTTTCCACTTTTCCTTATCCTAAAGCTGAGGCAAATATAATGCAACACCTTCTTAGTAATATGCCATATATTTGTTAGCGGGTTAGTGGATAATAGGTATTATACCTAATATTAAGCAATCTTCCTTCTATTAGCTATTAAACTACTAGATATTAAAATCCTACCTAAGCTGCTATCGCTACTTAGATTATAGTAATCTTTAACAATCTTATTAAGGAAGTCATCTTTGCTTTAAGAACTATTTAGATCCAAATTAGCAGCTGCTTTAGAGTGAATATAAGGTTAAGAATATCTTTAAAAAAGCTTATTTTCTTCTAAAACAAGCCAAAGAGGTAGAAATTTTAGAATTCTTAGGGGATAAGGGGTTTTTAGGTAAGCCATTAAAGGTAAATAACTTAAAGTGGAAGAAATACATAAGTTAAGTAGACATTATAGAAGAAAGGGTTTTTATTTTCATTAGCATATTCTAAAAATATATTTCTATTTTTAAACTTATTTAGTATATAATTCAAAACGGAACAGTTTAGGGAGCAGCTAAATTAGGAAGGTAACTAACAAGATATATAGATTAACTTGGAATATAACTTGAAATAGAACTTATATAACCTAAAAATAAGTATATATTTAATATAAATGTAAATATTACTCTTACTCTAGGTCTGTACTTTAAGTTGTTAATTAAATATAAAACTAGTTCTCTTTCTATCACTACTCTCGCTAGCGAGTTGTAATATTAACCTTAAATTCTAAGTTGATGGAGATATAGAGAATTCAATTAATGTTAAATTAAAATTTAAGCTAGTTGGAGCTATCCAATCCAATCCATAGAGCAATCAGCCGGCGCTCTCTTAGATCAGCCAAACATTAATCATAGCAGCTCCATCTAGAACGCTAGCACCGGTTATTTCCTCCGCTATATAGAGCGTCTCGATATTTACAAATACGCAAACCATCGCATTAGAAATTACCTTTTAGATAGTCGTGACCTCTTAAATAGCTACTTTAAAAGCTTAGATAACATCTGGAATATAGGTAATAGGACTAAGCGTTTCTAATACGCTAATTACGCCGGCAAGTAGCCCGTCACTTGTCATTATAGCTTTAACCAAATACCTTTCATAAACGTCCTTAGCAAGCCAGCCTTCGGCTACACATTTGGTTTAAGTTAGAGCGCATAGCAAATTGCTATTCTTGCCGAATAATCTTTCTACAAACGTCGGAGATGTTCTAGAGTTTCAATTTCTCGCATTAAATCATACCTTAATATAATCAACATTTAAGCAGCCTTGCATGGCTATAAATTCATTTAATATAGATTTTATTTACTTTAATCTATTAAATCGTACCAATAACACCCTCTTTTTCCTTATCTAAAATACAAATCCCTAGTGGTTTTACTGCAAGCAATATATACCTATATCCCACTGTTTTGCTAGAATAGTGTTTGTATTAAATTCTAGAAATTAAATAGAGCAGTTTATTCAAAATGCAGTAATGCCTGCATCTATACTACTAAGTTCAATTTCCACGACGCCAATAGCCTTATTGACTATAGCATCTCTATCTTTATTAAGCACTGTATTATTAGGATTACCAGTAAGTATATCTAGCTTAGGATCTGCTTTAGCTATATCCACCGCCTTACCATCTTCCACAGCCGTGTTATCCACCGTAGCATTACTAAATATAGTTAATTTTATATTATCCTTAGCAGGTATATTTATCTCAGTGTCTGGTTCTATAGTATCCAATACTCTACCATCTGCTAGCGCCACTAGTTTAGGCTCTATATCTAGTATATCTTCCGCCTTTCTCTCTTTAAGCACATCTCTAATTTCCGCTACAATCATTCCACGGAGTTAAAATTCCCTAGTAATACCCTCCGTTACCAGCAAAGTAACAAAACGTAGGGCATTACACTAGAGTACTACTATTTTACTTATTGCAGTTATGCAGAAAATTGTCTATACATTATCCAAGTAGTTTATAACTATTTAACTTATTTAGAATTATATTAGTTATAGCTTAAGAATTAATTTTAGTAATAATAATCTAAATATTTACGCTAAGCGATAATTATAATAATTTTTATTCATTATGTGATACTGCAACTTATATAAATACTAGTATAGTCCAGCCTTTAACTAGCTATAAGATAATGTTGTAAAATTACAAAGTAATTAACTATTATTTATTTCTTACAATGACATCCACTTAAAGGCAAACTGTATAATTAGTTAACCCTCCCTCTTCTAGTAATCCTCCCTTTAATCTGGCCTGGATTATTCTAATTAGCCTATTATATTTTCTAGCCTATCTCTAAGTTTATAACAAAATGAAGCCGAAACTTAAAGCTTTAGATAATTTAAGCCTCTCTTAGCTACCAATAGATCTTAGCCTAGAAATTATAGGATATATTTAGGGTTTATAGAGGCACGAGGTATATTAAGAGCGTGAAAAAGAATTTTAATATTAGGAATTACGCTATAAAGAGGGTGACCACTATACTCAAAAAGAAGTTAATATTAAGCTGTGGAGCTAGTATAAAAGTCTATACAGCGAGGAATATGATAGTTTTAAGAGTTTTATAAAAGAAACCGATATTTCAGCAATAATAGGTAATTTCGCGGATTACGCCTATGACTAAAGACAACGTCACTAGGAAACTAATATTATATAAAGTAATATTAATTCTAATAGCCTCCTAAAGGAGACCTCCTGAGATAAGTTATCTAGCTCCGACAATAATGGTATAACAGCGTATTAATACTTTAAGGTATTGGTCTTTATATATTTATAATTCATTATAGGGCTTACAATACTGCAGATATTAAGGTTAAACTTCGATTTTAGTACAATTATATATTATATTACGACCCCGAGCCGTCTTTACACTCTAGGAGAGACTTATTACCATAGGATTCACGATTATAAGCCCTAGACTACTATTTGTTATCTAAATACGCCAAATATCGCGTATAACTACACGGAAAGATACTTTATAGATGGCTGCTTTAACACTAAATCTCCTAAGGCGCCCATGCATATACAAGCAAAGTTTCGTTACGCTTTATAGGTCCTTGAGCTAAAACTATATATTTACTTTACCTTAGCACTTCTAAGTCTTTTAATAGACTTATTAAGAAAATTATGGTCATACCTTAAAAAATCTCGAGATTTAGACCCCTACCGTATATATCACTTCAAATACAAGTCAGAACTTCGCAGTGAGTTACATATAGTAATAAATAGTACGTTTATTTCTACATCATTATAATAACGCTAAGATTGAGCTATAGGACTTAAAACAACTTCTTAGCCAAAGCCTCTACTTCCAATCTTAAACCCGGTGCAAAATAGTCTCTGTAAAATGGCTTATGGAAGGCATCCAGCATAGAAGGTTAAAATTTATAGAGAGGAAGATTCTCCCTAATTTATAGTTAAACTATCTTACTTTGGCCCTTTTGCTGTTATAGTATCCTATAGAAGGTTCTAATTATTATTATTATTAAAATTCTCTAACATAATCTCTCTAAATCCATTTAGTTAAATATAATCTTAGCCACCCTCTTTCTCATACTGTTATGCTTTGGCGATTTACTCCATTCCTTATTCTAATTAGTAATATAACTGGTCTAGTTGGTTACAAATTTAACCTCTATGACCAACCAATAGCCCATTTAAAGCTCTAAACCAGTTCGCGAACCAGTTTAACCGGTTTAACCAGATAATATTTAATATATTATAAGGCTTAGCATAGTATTGAGTTGCGATCAATTGTTAACAACAATATATTTAACAGTGTCTTCCTTATCGCCTTTATCTTCCTCCTAGCTTTTATCGCCCTTATTACCCTACCCTTCCTGCGCACCTCCTTCTTGCGCACCTCCTTTACCAGCTTCCTGATCTACATTGCCCTATATATTAAAATCCTTTTTAGCAGCAGCTTTGGTAGTAGCTTTGGCAGTAGCCTCTTCCTTATATAAATCACTAACGTTAGGATCGACGCCTTACTTAAAGGCCTTCGGATTCAGGCGCCTGTACTAAGATTTTAAGCACTCGTTTGCTTTAACAATCAACTGGTTAAAGCAATAAAGGCCTCCATCAAATTGGCGATAGGGAGAAATAAGGGCAATAAGGATAAAGCAGTAATATTAGCAAATAAGCCCATAACGATATTACGTAATAAGGCTTGTGGGAGAAACCTCTTAGTAACAAATCTAACCAATTAAATAACTTTAACTGTGCGGTCAAAGTTTCTTAAAATCTCTTTAACCACCTATATAGAAGATAAGTAGTATATAAAGCTTTAGCTCTATAACCTACTAAATTAACAAGTAAGGCGACGCGAGAAGGAGGCAACGCGTAGAAATAGGCGACGTATAACACCAAGCTTAACTCTCAAAATAGTATCTGGAAATGAGGTAGTAGATCTTAACTATTTAGTAGCCTCGGCTCCTATATATAGCGTACGCTCTTACCCAAATCATTACCGCCAAAGGCCTATACTAACTCTACTGGTTTAGCTGGTTAACTAGTTAATTATAGAGCTTTGGAACTAACCAGCTGGAAGCCAACCAAAGCTCTAAACTAGTTGCGATTTTAAAGCATTTCTAACTAACTAACTAATAAGCAAACTAGACCAGTTACATTACTAGTTCTAATCTCTTTATAGTAGCTTTTATTTATTTAACGACTTTATCTTTCTTATTAAGCTTTTATTCAACTATTTTTAATTTAGGTTTAGTCTATAGACGAAAGTTCTCTAGCTATAACCTAGTTCTAGACTAGTTATCCTATAAAGTACAAAGACATATCTAACAGTAAGACCCCTTAGGCTCGATAATAGGTCTAGGAAGGCTCTAAGCATAATCCATATCAGCTGCGATTTGAGTAAGGCAAGTAGTGTTAATAAAGAAGAAATCTATAAAATCCTCTATTATCTAAGACGAGTTCGCTTAATCTATAGTAAAACAATCCTAAAATTTCTAGGTCTATATAGGGCCCAATTTATCCCGCCAAATATAGTAGACTATCTCGGTAGTTGCGCTAGTAGCGACTAAGATAAGCTTAGTAATTAAAAACACTTATATCTACTAAAGGCTCGCACCACCCAATCTAGTCCCCAATCCTCCCCTAATAATATCTTTATAAATTTACGCTGCCCTAATTAGTCTATAGAAAGACTAGCACTGTCTAATCTTTATTTAGTATCCAGATAATGCCTATATAATAGCTACGCCGCCTTAAGTTTAGGCGAGTGGGTCGAATAGAATATACACTATTCCATCTTGTAGGGCTCCCCAGCTAGACGCCATATAAACTACTAGGGCAGGCAGAGCTAGTTACTTTTTGCCTATCTAAGCTATGGTAAGATTTATCACTACCTAGTCCAGCTCTGGAGCGGCGAGCGGCTCTAGCGGATTTACTTTACAGCTATTCTTTCTAACTTTCTACTACTACTGGCTAATTACTAGACTTGTGTAAGTATTACTAGAAGCAAATCACCCTTTACTAATCCAAAGTATACTTTAAAAGACAATCATTATAAGCTTAGATAAACGTTTAATGCCTAGGTTTTATACACCGCTTAAGGCTTTAGAAGGCCCGGATTAATTAATAGTATGTTAACTTCAGGAACTCCTAGCTTTATATAGGTTATAATAATATACCTCCAATAGTTTCTTCCCCTATAGCCTTCTATACCTGAAACAGTATTAATAAACCATTTCTTAAGGCCAAAAAGCCAAATAATTAGAAAAGGCAGGTAGGCAATAGCGAAGAATAAACAGAGCATCGGCTTAATATTGTTAAATAGGTCTTATACCTTAATATTTTAAAAACCTATATCCTCTAGCATTTGCAGTAGGACTCCCTTCTTGAATTTCCTATTTGCTGGCATAGATACGAAAGTATTAATTTTATTTATAGCATCTTTAAGGTATTTAGGCGCTTTACTAAATTTAAAATCGTATTTATGCAATATAACGGACCCCTCTGGTTTAAGGACTTGGTAAAACTTATATAAGACTTGTCCTAGATCTATTACATGCACAAAAGTCTCTATAGTATAAACTCCGTCAATCGAATTGTTCTGGAGGCCGTCTAGATAATAATAGTCTATCTTTTAGGTAGATACTTGCTGTTTAAAGTTTTCTACCTTAATATTTCTGTTTGCCTTAGTGAGGTAATAGTTAACGACATTAATTCCAAAAACGCGTAACCCTTTCTTTGCTATATATATTGCAACGTGTCCTACTCTATATCCTACATTAAGTACTATAGCTCTAGCGCTAAGATTTAGGGAGTTAAATAGATGGTCTTCCATTGCCCTAAGGGCCCTAGTAATTGGAAACGGCCATTTAGCTTCTGCTAGATAATAGCTATAGTGACGTATTTCGCCAAGTATAAGTTTATAGCCTATTCGAGATTCAAGAGAATTGTAATAGCTTTATAGGGAGTAGTTAGGTTTGATAAATAGGTTACTATTATTAATATCCGCCATAATGGAATTGAGATGGAAATATGGTTTTCTAATATATAATTTGGTAGTCCTATTTTTAGGTTCGCCTTATAAAACACAATTAGAGGAAGCTAGGGAAGAGTTAAAGAGGACCCCTTTACTTATTTTAGAAAACTAATTTTAGAAGATTTAATTATAGGCATCTCCTAGCAAGGTAAGGGTTCTAATAACGGCGTAATTAATAAGTAGTCTTAGTAAAAGGCATCTAGAAAGACACCGGTAATGACCATATTAACTCAAGCCTCATCCATAAGGCCAGCAAAAAGCATTAAAAAGAATAACAAGGAGGAATTAAAAAATAAAAATTTATGGAAATAGCAATAGGCTTAAGGAGCTCTTTTATATAGATGTTTAAAGGCGAAGATCCATAGAATCGGAAATAGTAGGCTAACTATCTCTCTATTAAAACACTAATGCTGGATACTGGAGCTCTAGATTAGGTAGCTAGTTAATTGCTAAATACAGCACAGAAAGCAAAACCTTTACACATTAGTAGTAGAGATTTATTATAAATTTATAGGCCATCTATCCGTTTTTTTTCACGCCGCTCTATACTATTGACTGTGCCGCAGAAAAAGGGGTCAGTATAGGGTATATATTAGAAGCGCCCTACTACCACTAGGCCTAGTGGAATTTACAATCTATACCCTTATCTACGCTTGGTCTAGCTATTCCATCCAATCTTTATATTAATAAATAAGAACTAGACGCTCTTACTTCGCCCTAATAATAAGCACTACCAACCATAAATAGTGCAGCCATTACACACTTTTACACGTACGAGGAACAACCTATCTTAAATCTTTTAGGTCTACTATAGAACTTATTAAAACATTAGCCAGACCTCCAATATCAGCAATAGCAAATAGTATATGAGAATCGGCTTCTAGTAGAGCAAGACAACAAAATCTTAAGTAAGAGTTATATATTATAAGAGGTTCCTTAGCCCCCGGCCCATCAGAACCCTCTAGTATATACTACTTAGTAAAACCCACAATACCCAAATCCTAAAGAGGATATAACTACTAATATATATAGATTTCCTCTAGGGATGTATTGACTAGATATATAAAAAGCTGCGTAGGCTTCTACCGCGGGTTAGTATTATCTTAGCAAAGATTAAGGTTAATTAGTAGGATATTTAAATGTCTTAGTGACTACAACACAAATCAAGCCAGATCCATCGCCAGAACTTGTTAATAAAGGAAGTTATTCCTTACCTAATATGCCACAGAGGCGGAGGAACCCACAGAAAAGCGGTACTGCAATTTATTATCCTCAGCAGGCACTTTTAATTAAGCAACACAAATAGTCACCTAAGCTTGAAGCTGTTAAGGCTGAGCCCTTATACGTTAACGTAAAGCAGTACAATCGGATTCTGGTAAGACGCAAAACTTATATATAATTTAACAGCATGTTTCGGAAAAGACGAAAGCTATATTAGCATAAATCCCAATATAAGCATATAATAAGATAACTATATAGTTCTTATAAACGGTTCCTAACTGCTAAAGAAATTGCGGCTCCTTCTAGCAGTGGAGGCACCAAGGGTAATTTATAGACACAAACTGCGCAATACACCACCATGTTTTGCGTAAAGACGTCCTAGTATATAGAGACCTACTTCTATTAGCCTAGGTAATAAAATGAGTTCTTATATAACTATACTTAACACCTAAAGTGGCTATAAAACACTGTCTACTTTAAGAGAAACGTATACGATATACATAAGGTGTTTTACTAGCTTTAATAGGGGCTATGCTTACTTTAAGAGAAGTTACTACGCGTAAACTAAATATAATGGTGCTAGGGCGCGTTACCTACCAAATTCTGCCAAATGCTACTATATTCTGCCACACCCTACGATTGGCTAGGCGCTTGGCGGTTACCTCTACATATTTGTTTATATTGGTCCTAGCAACCCCTTTCCTTCTCCTTAGCTTAATATCTTTATAATATAGCATTCGTTTAAGATTCGGTTTAAAGGCATTTATTCGAGCTATAATACTAAATCAGCCGTCTAAGCTATAAGGGCTAACAGAAAATAGCCACTGTTATATTTAGTTCTTCTTCTCCTTTTTAAAGTCTTTGGGCGTAAGCTTTGTAGGCACTGGATATATTTAACTCTATACTTAGTTAGAAGATATCTTTAGATAAAGGTCGTTAACGTATAAGCTGTTCTATAGTTGGTAGCCATAATAGCTGCTCTATAGACGTATAAAAGTACCATTTATTTTGCACGTTTAGAATATAGAATACTTTTGCCCTAGCCATAGATTGTAACTTGTCTACTTTTTTAAAAAGGGTCTTTGTTCTTTTTCGTAATATCTCTTGTTTTTGCTTTGCTTTGGCTCCTTAAGCTTTTATATTAGAGTTTTGTATTTGCGATAAATCTAGAATAGTTCTAGATATACTACTAGAACACCTAACTCTACTCTTATTACCTATCTTCAAGTTAGTAGAATTAGTAGAATCCATAATACTAGTAAAATTAAGGAAATTAACTATTATTATAAAAAAAACCTAAGTCTACTATTTATAAAACTTAAGTCTACTATTTATAGGACTTAAGTCTACTATTTATAATTTTAATAGCTAGTATGTTTATTAAAATATATATAAAGAAAGTTCTAAATACTTTAAAGTATATTTAATTGCTTATTATAATTTTTACTCTTCTATATTCTAATGAAGCAAAATCAAATTAAATTATATGTTTCTTAACTATTTTATAGGTTATTCTATTGGAAGAATAAACGAGTATTAATAAGTTCAACTTCAAGGAACTATAACACTAGAAAAGAGAAGGAGTTTGACTCGCTTAGCCAGTGCTTAACACTATATAACGATAATAGCGAGCTTAGGATTCTGCTTAGAACATTAGATTCTAGGTAATATATTTTTAAGCCAAAGTAGCTGCTAGCTAAGAGAGAGTAATATAGTATAAGTGGATAAGGGGTTCTTAAGGAAAGGAAATTGTTATATAGCCTAATTAAATAGAACTTTTTATTACGGCGCTGGTGGAAAACGGTGGATTATAGCAGTGGATTGTGGCGGATAATCGTAGACAGTTTCTTACTGTTCCAGACAGTCGTAGTCACGTGACTAGATAATTGTATAAAACCTTAAGCGGCGCTACCCTTCTTCTCTTTTCCTTTTCTCTAGCTTTGGATCCTCGTTTATAGACTACTAATTGTATAGGCTTACGCGTTCCTCCTGCCATACTTATGCCTTAATTAACTGAGTCGCTAACACTTCTATTGGCTGAGATCTCGTCTAGTGTATTAGCGACTTAGTTAATCGAGGCACGACCACGGTAAGATAGACACGCAAGTCTATACAATTGGATTGTCTATAAACGAGGATCCAGAGCTAGAGAAAGGAAAGAAGAAGAATAGCAGTGCCGCTTAAAGTTTTATGCGGTCCCTAAGTTACATAAGCTTACGTAACTCTGCGTCTATTATAACGTCTACCGTTTTCCACCAGCGCCGTAACACAGTAAATATGCTTAATTAATCTTAGCTTAATTCTCTAGAGCTATTTAAATCGATCTATAGATATCTACCTATACTACCTACTTAATAATAGAGTAATGCTTGCGAATAGTACTATATAAAAACTAAGACAAGATACCCCTATATAAAATACCTCTATATCTCCCTTTTCTACTTTAATATTAGGTTGTAAGCGTCTGTAGGCTTGTTACAGCAGCAGTGGTTCCTAAGGAGGTCAAAAAGTAAGGTAGTAGAGTGCTATAGGTAACTCGCAGGCGCCTTATAGGCGCTATATAGGCGAGTCCCAAAAGGCGGGGAGATGGTTTACGGGGTTTTCTTAAATAGAGTTTTCTCCCCATATGTATATAAGGAGTAGTCCGTATGGGCCTAGTAGGGATCCGTATTGGACGTTAAGCAAAGAATAATAATAATAATATTAGGTTGTAATAAGTAAGTAGTGAAGTATATTGGTTTTAAAATAAAATAGTAAGGAAATATAGAAATTATATAAAAAACACTTCTATATGCAATATACATAGGAATAAGAAATGGATTCCATAGATTAATACCACATCGTGAAATAGAAAGTAAGAGTGCTAAAATATACTATAAGAAAAATGCGAGTATAGTACTAATAATTAAGCAACCTGCAGCTGTTTTATAAAGAAGTACTATAACGGAACCTTATAGGAAGTACTATGGTGGGTTTGTCAATGGGCTAGGTGTGTAGATATTTAAACGAGTTAACAATATAACAGTAACAAGTACAACTAGTATAGAGTAGTTGCCCAATAGATTAACTCCAATTGTATTCTAAGATTCACTACAAGGAGAGAGACTATCTAAGGTAGGGACTATAGTCCTTTAAATACACAATCCAACTCCTATAAATATACTGAGTACGTCGGTACGTTAGTACGTCAGTACGTCCCTTATGTTCCCACGTTCCTACGTTCCCACGTTCCAAACTGGTCTTATAATGTTATGTAACTCGGCTACCCCTTATCCTATGGTTTGACTGGTTCCAGCGACTCCCACGCTTCCACTACTAGTCTGTTTATATCTCTTTCCAGTAGTTGTACTACTGCTGATATAGTGTCCGTAACAAGTACAGCTAAAGCGTTATCTAAAGAAATAAGTTGGGTTATAGGATGAGAAGTTAATAAGCTACTTAATAGTGAAGAAATTTAAATAGGAAGTGGATTACAATATATAGCATTTATATAACTTATACAAAAGTATCTTATTCCAATTGTTATATTCTTTAGACTTTTAGACTTATACT
>Ga0307507_10001668_pt1 | contig 49064 bp, 8 predicted proteins | sample 7_EM_MG_FD_207223 | JGI IMG/M metagenome (GOLD analysis project Ga0307507, IMG submission 207223) | Populus trichocarpa ectomycorrhiza microbial communities from riparian zone in the Pacific Northwest, United States - 7_EM | ecosystem: Host-associated > Plants > Roots > Unclassified | place...
GTTACCCAGTGGCTTATTAACTAAAGTGTACTAGACCAGTTCCGGGTTGCAAAGGAAATAGTAATAGAAGGTAAGGGGGCGAGTATTAGGCGCCCCCTAATAACTCTATAGTAGTAGAGTTAAGTTTGCAATACTAGCGCGTCTATAGGCTTATTACGGCAGTAGTGGTTCCCAAGGAGGTTAAAAAGTAAGGTAGTAGAGCACTATAGGTAACTCGTAGGCGCCTTGTAGGCGAGTCCTAAAAGGCGGGGAGATGGATTATGGGGTTTTCTTATTTTCTTAAATAGAGTTTTCTCCCCACATGTAAATAAGGAGTAGTCTGCGTGGGCCCAATAGGGATCCGAATCGGACGTTAAGCAATGAATTATTATTATTATTATTACTATTATAAGTATAAAAATTAATTTTTTAAAGAAAACTTAAGGAAAAACAAGGAAAATAAGAAAAATTATATATTTTTATAATATTTTATATAATATTTTATATAATATTTTTAAGTTTTTTAATTATATACTATTGAATATATATATAGGTAATATTATAAAAATATAATTACTTATATATTACTTTGCTTAAATTTTTAATATATAAAAAAGTAAAAAATATTATATTTATTATATTAAAAGTTAGCGAATTTTATAAAATTGATTTTTATTAGTCATTTTTACTTTATATATACTAATATAATAGCTTATATAAATATATTTTATAATTTATTTAATAATAATATTAGTAAAGTTATTAGAGTTATAAGTAAAGCTAAGAGTGTCTCGCTTAGGGGGGTGTCTCGCTTAGGGGTAAGGCACGTTAAGGCTTAATAAGCTAGGTGAGGAACATTACTAAAGGGTTTAAAACCCATTTATAGGTGCTAGCCGTAGTTGGCCAGAAATAGGGAGACCTTTATGGTTTCCAAGACGGAGTTATTTGCTGTAAACTCAGCGAATACAAGCTAGTCCATCTAGTCGTCCTATAGATACGATGTGTATATCCAAATGTATTATTCTATTATAGCATTTACACGTTCCGTTTAACCATCTGTTTCCGGGTAGTATACTATAGATAATAGTGCTTTAATGCGGAGTTAGGTAGTTAGTTCTTTTTAGAATATAAAGACAAACTGTCTACCTTTATTAGAGATAATCGTTTTAGGGAGTCTGTGGAGTTTCTATACATAATCTAGGAACAGTTAGGCAACGGCAGGTATTAATATATCAAGACAGGCGATCAAGTGTCTTATTTTGGATAGTTAGTCTATAACTACTATAATATTTATACAGCCTTTACTTAAGGGGAGATTAACAACAAAGTTAATTAAAATGTCCTTCCATCTTCGGTCCAGAGCAGGCAGTGGCTTTAGAAAGCCGTTATACGTCTTATATAAAGCTTTAGCTCGTTAGTAAGTATAGCAGCTAGAGACATACCTTCGTGTTATATTATGCATATTTAGCCAGTAGTACTCCTATTAGAGTAGTTTTAGGGTTTTTCCTTAGCCTAGGTGGCCGGCTACTAGTAGGTTATATACGTGTTTAAGGAGCTTAAGCTTAAGCTTATTGTAATTAGGGACAACTAGGCGGTTCTAGTAGTATAAGCGGTCTCCGCAAGCTTTATATTTACTTAAAAAGATCTTTTTAAAGCGTCTAACGCCATCTTAAATTAGCTTAAGTGTCTCTTAGATAAACTTATTATTTGGGTATTTGTTAATTATAATCTGTTTAATTAATTAATCGGTTATTTTAAGGACGTATACCATAAGGTCTTTAGCTAGGAGATTAAATAATTCAGGATAAAGCAGGGTTTAATTGCGGTAGGCGTGCGCTTCTTCCTATACTATTATGTCTTATAAACGTTAAGTTAGGGCATTAGGTTTTTAACCTTAAACGCCTAGGCGGTATATAATTAAGAATTAGAATTAGAACAGATATTCTAACTAGCGGGCTTAACGGTGGCTTAGCTATTTTATAGTTATAAAGTACTATAGGTTCTTATAATCGTTAAGAACCTTAATTAGGAATCCAGCTCCTTTTAGTTCTGGTTGCCATTGCTTAAAGTATCTAATAATAGCCAGTAATTCTTTATTATAGATCTCATAATTACATTTAGCTAGGCTTAGTTATTTCAAAAAGTATACTATAGGGTACAATACTCCTTCCTTATTGTATTAAGACAGAATACCTTTAGTAACATAATCGGATAAGTCAGCTTTTATAACACTTATTTAGTCTAGGTCAAAGTGTTAAAGTATAGGTATAGTAGTAAATATAACCTTTAGATAAGCAAAAGCCTTCTTATATTCCTTACTAAAGATAAAGGCTTTATCCTTTTAGGTTAAGGCTATAAGGGGTAAGACTAAGGTGGAGAAGTTATTAATAAACCATTAGTAGAAGTTAGCGAAGCCTATAAAGGCCCTTACGTCCTTAATATTCTTAGGTTCTTACTAGTTTACAATTACTTTAACTTTCTTAGGGTCCATTTATATGCCATTTATAGAAATAATAAGTCCAAGGTATAGGACTTCCGTTTTATAGAACTCGCATTTATCTACATCTAATTATAGGCCGGCTCCACGCAAGGCTTATAGGACCAGTTTAATATATTTTCGGTATTTAGCCAGACTATTACTATATATCAAGATGTCGTCAATATAAGCAGTACAAAAGACGTCTAGGTACGGACGTAGGGTATTATTTATAAAGTGTTAAAATTAACTTAGGGCGTTTATAAGGCTAAATAGCATTACTAAGTATTTAAATAGTCCGTATTAAGTACAAAATGCAGTAAGCTATTTATCTCCCTTCGCAATACAGAGGCGGTTAAATATGTGGATAATATTAAGCTTTATATAGAAGCGAGCCTTACTTAATTAGTTTAGTGTCTTTTAGATTAATGGAATTGGGTATTAGTTCTTAACGGTAACAGCATTAAGAGCTTAGTAGTCTACGCAGAAGCATAGACCGCCGCTAGGTTTCTTAATAAAGATTACTAGTACGGCTATAGGTAAAGAACTTACTCTAATAAATCCTTTATCTAGATATTTGTCTAAGTACTTCCGTAGTACCTAGAGTTTATTTTAAAACATCCTATATAAGGGTCTAAATCTAGGATATTTTCCTTCTTTAACTACAATCTTATAATTATATAGACGGCGTTCCGGTAGCTTATTAGCTTCCTTTTATAAGAATACACCTAGATAATTATGGTATTCTACTAATACTTTTATGGCGGGGTTAGTATGCCTTTTTAGTGCTAAGGCCTTCTTAATATCGGCCATTATAACAGTAAAGATTATATATTCTGGTTTCCTGGCAAGTTGTGCTAGCGGAGTAGCTCCAATTATATAGATATCTAAGGTGTTAAGCAAGCTTAAATTATCCTTAGTTTCTTATATGGTTTCTTATTTAGGTTTAGGTTTAGTATTAGGTATATAGTTAGTATTAGATTTAGGTTTAGGTTCTTTAAGTATCCTTTTTATAGTAGAATACTAGTTCTTCTGGTACTTTTATATATTAAGCTTAAGCTTCTGCTTGGTTTAGGGTATAGCAGTTAGAGTTAGTTTATATAGTCGTATATTATTTCCGGGTTCTTAGTGGACGTTGGTGGAAATCTTATATTAGTGGAATTTGGTGGAATTCTTAGGTAGGTGGAATTTAGTAGAATTCTTGGGTAGGTGGAATTAGGTGGACTTTTTGGGTGCAGGGTAGACGTTAGTGGAAATTTTAAACTAGTGGATCCTAGTGGATTTTTCAGATTTTAGTTTAGAGTCTAAGTAGCAAGTTATAAGGCACTTCTGCTTATAATAGGAGGCGTTAAATAGAAGCTTAAGGTTGTCCTAATTAATGGTTACCTTATATAGCTTTATTTAGGGTTGTTTAAGGATCACTAGGTAACCTAGGGTAGTCATAAAGAGCTTAATTAATTCTTTATGGTTTAGGTATTGGAGTCTTAGGGCCGCTATATAAGTAATACGGCCTAAGATAGTACGTTTGCCATTAAATCTAAATACGTTAATATGCTAGTTAAGGGGTATTAGGGTAAACCTATTATCTTACATAAAGATCTTATTAATAAATCCTATACCGCTAGCTCCTGTGTTAATTAGGACTTAAGTATTAGCCTATTAGCCTTTCTACCAAAGACAGCAGTTAACGGTTATACTACAATCCTAAGAGTTAGGTTTTGTAACATTTAATATATTTAATAAGATCCTATAACATAGCTATTCTAGAAAGCGACTTAACTCTAAGATATACCTTTTAGTGGCAAGTAGGAAGGGGTTCATATAGAACATTGGTTATAACTTCGTCCTTATAAGTAGTGCTTACTAAATACGGAGTTAGAGCTAGATAAAGATCAGGTGTGGTAACTAGAGGATTAATACGGTAAACGGTTGTTAGTATTAGCCGTTTATAAGTTGTGTTAAGGCATAGGGACGGAGTAGTATCTTAAGATATAATCCTTGCTTCCGCATTTAAAGCAAAGGCCTAGCTTAATGCGTTATTCTTATTTAGGGGACCCTAGTAGAGCGTATCCTAGGGTCCCTATATTAATATCTATAGCGTTAGGGTGCTTAGGCTAAGACAATAACTTAGCAGATATTTATGGAGCTATTATATTATATTAAGGAGTGGACTTTAGTATTAGGCGTAGTATATTATTATACTGTTTATTAATAACGTTTACGTAGGCATTAAGGGCTCTTAGTAGGTCTATACCTATTAGGGAGGTTTTTAGTTTAGGGCTTAGGGACTTAATAAGGCTGTTAACTAGTACGGAGTTATTCTAGCCTGTTTCCTTTACGTAACAGTTAAATTTAGAGAAGTATACTAGGAAGCTCTTTATTCCTTAAGTTATATAGTTTATTTTCCTCTAAGCAGTAGCTTAGCGGTTTAGATTACCATATGTGGCTTTAAGTAGTATAACTAGGCTTTATACTAAGTTCGGTTAAAGGGGTTTAATAAGGTTAGCTACGTCTCCTCCTAGTTAACTTAGGGTGTAGCAGAGTTAGTTAGCTTTAGTTAGGTAGCAGTTAGCATTACCAGTTAGCTTATTTTTAAGCTAGCTTAGGAATAATTAGAGTTTTTATTATTTACCAATAAATATTAGAGGGTCTGGTAGTCGTTTAGATCGTTATAATACGGTAGTTGGTTTAGGGTAAACAGTTACTATAGGTTTAGGACTCTTATCCCGCGTATTCGTCTCCGGAGAAGGCGTTTGGTCTTAAAGCCCTAGAATAGGCATCTTAAGGATACGGACTTCTTCTTAGAGGTCCTTAATTATTTACAGGTATCATGCCTCTTAATTAGCTTATTGTTAAGTTAAAGTGGCTTAGTTCTATATAAGGGCGTCTATAAAGGACTTCTATATCTCTACTAATTGTTTTTAGAGTGCGGATATAATGCTAGCGGCTGTTATAGGGGCCTTAGGGTCATTCTATATTTTAGAGGGTAGTATATAAGGTTAACACAATGTAGTGTTACGGAGTAAGTATAAGCGGTAATAATATATGGCAAAGTAGATATTATTAAGCTATATATATAAACTGCGTAATAAAGTTAAGACGTTGTATAAGGAAAGAAGGTAAGGAAATAGGAGAAAAGGGGTATATATTATTAACTTAGTTACTTAGTTAACACATACACAGGGCATAATAGGCTTTAGGTTATAGTCTTAGCAGAACTTAGTAGAATATAGCGGAATATAGTAGAGGACGGCAAACTGCCGTAGATTACCGTCACGTGATGGCAAATTGCCTTGGATTGCCATTATGTGTCTTAATTAACTGAGTCGTTAACATAGAGGTCAAGATGGTGGAAACAGGTAAACATATATAAGGTGTTACAGAGGTGTCCCATAACAATATTAAGGAGTAGACTTTAGTATTAGGCGTAGTATATTATTATACCGTTTATTAATAACGTTTATATAGATGTTAAGGGCTTCTAGTAGGTTTATACCTATTAGGGAGGTTTTTAGTTTAAGGCTTAGGGACTTAATAAGGCTGTTAACTAGTACGGAGTTGTTCTAGCCTATTTCCTTTATATAACGGTTAAATTTAGAGAAGTATACTAGAAAGCTTTTTATTTCTTAAGTTATATAGTTTATCTTCCTCTAAGCGGTAGCTTAGCGGTTTAGGTTACTATATATAGCTTTAAGAAGTATAACTAGACTTTATACTAAGTTTGGTTAAAGGGGTTTAGTAAGATTAGCCATATCTCCTTTTAGTTAACTTAGGGCGTAGTAAAGTTAGTTAGCTTTAATTAAGTAGCGGTTAATATTACTAGTTATCTTATTTTTAAACTAGCTTAGGAATAATTAGAGTTCTTATTATTTACTAGTAAATATTAGAGGGTCTAGTAGTTGTTTAGATTGTTATAGTGCGGTAGTTAATTTAGGGTAAATAGCTACTATAGGTTTAGGACTTTTATCTTACATATTTGTCTCTAAAGAAGGCGTTTAGTCTTAGGGCCCTAATATAGGCATCTTAAGAGTACGGACTTCTTCTTAGAGGTCTTTAATTATTTATAGATGTTATACTTCTTATTTAGCTTATTATTAAGTTAAAGTAGCTTAGTTCTATATAAGGGCGTCTATAAAGGACTTCTATATCTTTACTAATTATTTTTAGAGTACGGATATAATGCTAGCGGCTATTATAGGGGCTTTAGGGTTATTCTATATTTTAGAGAGTAGTATATAAGGTTAATATAAGATAGTATTACGGAGCGAGTATAAGCGGTAATAATATATAGCGAAGTAGATATTATTAAGCTATATATATAAACTAAGTAATAAAGTTAAGACATTATATAAGGAGAGAAGATAAGGAAACGAGAGAAAAGGGTATATATTATTAGTTTAGTTGCTTAGTTAATATATATATATAGAGTAGAATAGGATTTAAGTAGTGGTCCTAGCAGAACTTAGTAGAATTTAGTGGACTTGGCAGAATATAGCAGAATGCGGCAGATTGCCGTTAGATTGCCATAGATTGCCGTCTCGCGGCCGGTCTCTTCCTGCTACGTTAGTGGAAATAGGTGGACGTATATAAGGTATTATAGAGGTGTCCCATAACACTAAGCAATTTATATAGTTCTGCGACAACCATCTAATTGTTTTATTTGCTATAATTCTATATATAACGCATATCTATTAGCCTCTTAATGTTATGGTTTTCTAGCTATATAAATACTAGTACGGGTAAGCTATAGCTAGGGCCTTTTAAATAGCTGTATAAATTTTAATAAGATGGAGTTTCTATAAGCTCTATATAAAGTTCGCTTTAATATTGTCGGGAATAAGGCAAGCAGTCGTCACGTGACGCCGCGGCACTAGCGTGGCGAGGAGTCTTAAGCTCCTCGCCCTTCCTTATTCCAATCAAGAAGCTTTTTAACCAACATTACTGTAACCTACTCGAGTAGTCGTTATTGGTGAGTTACCCTGTGTAACTAACACTAATCAGTGGTTGAATACACAGTCAACTATAAAGCAGCTAGGTTTTCGAATAGAAGAGACAGTCTTATATAGGGGTGCCATATACGCTCATATGGAATGGATCCCGGTGATACTGTGCTACCTTAGACTTACGGAAAACTAGTAATAGAAGTGTTACTAAATACTAGGAGATACTAAGTTACGTCTATTACACAGAATAACCACGTTTATAAAGATTTGGTTGAGTACTTTAGGTTAGAAGTGTTACTAAACCTAAGGTCCTAAGTCAATATCTAAAACGCGTCAAACAACCACCTTAATCTCTTTAGTGTACCTTTACAGACTGTAGGATCATGATCACTACCTAACTATACCTATTATGGCGTTAACCTACCCGAAGAAGTATAAGGACAATATTAACCCAGAGATATAGAACGCCGATATAACTAATCTTAAAGATGTTAATTAACAAGACTTAAACGGATTCTTATTACACCGTATAGCACACTACAAAGACAGCGAATATAACGACACTATGCTATAGTACTATGTAAGGGAGGACTTTATTAGATAGACAAAGGAAATATAGACTCCTATAAAAAAGGATATTGTATAAGACTTCCGTAACTTCTTATAGGAGTATAGAGTGTTTATACCTATAGACGGGGGTACTATTAGAGACAATATTTAGGAGCAGGTTATTAATATAAAAGAAGAGCATAAATGGACTCTATAAGAGATTAAGCACTAACTACGCACTATAAGGAAGCTTAACTTATAATAGAATCCAAGTAATATACCTCTAGAGACAAATCTACCTCTGCCTTTAACTCCTCTATATCCAATTTAACCCGTAACTTCGATGTTAGATACTATACCCCAATAAGAGCAGGCACAGGACCCTATTACTTCGCAATCTAACAGCCTTTGGACTCTACCGACTAGACCTATATCCCCACTACAGCCTGCAATACAACTCCTACCTCCTCCTTAATCCTAAATCGGAGGCATTTTAAAATTGCTTATAGAGCTTACAAAGCTTTATTTAGATTAGGAGAAGAAGTTCGGCAGGGAATTATATAATATCCTTAATTTAAAACTATGTATCTTTTATAACTATTGCTAGAAGGTAGGAATAGAGTCTAATTAATACTACAACGCCTATTCTATTATGCTTAAGGGCCAAGCTAGTACCTTCTATTATAATTGTTTAGCAGGAAAAGGATACGATTTTAACCGCATAATATATAAGTTAAGATGCCACTTTAAAACAGAAGAGAATAAGCAGCAGTATATATTAGAATGGAGAGAGACTACCTTTCTAAGAATTATTACTATAAACCTAGGTATTTCTTGGCTTAAATATCTTTAGAAGCTCTTTAATTAACTATAAATAATTTAGCGTGGTTTATCCAAATTATATTAAGAGGATTTTAGCCTACGTAATTAAGTTATTAGCGTATACTAAAGTATTAAAGAATGCAACCTTGCTCTTTTTAATCCTGTAAATACATATAAAGGAATATATGCTTAATTAAGATCTTCTATTGGCACCGCTCTACGCTCTTAAGAAGTATAATAATTTAACACCTAACTCTAACCTACTTCGGCCGACCCAGCCAACCAACATAATTATAACTGGACTGATCGAATATATAGTGGCCGTAGTAGGCAATACGGTAGAGGGTACAATTAACGACTATAAGGCAAAGGTGGAGGTCCTTATGGAGGTTTATTCCAAAGTAATTGCTAGAAAAAATACTATATTTATAAGAAGCCAAATTGCTAGTTAACTAGGTACTCTTTTAATAAGTGAAAAGAAGTATATAACAAGTTTCGCCAGAGTGCAAGAAACGTTGGAAATTATAAGGTTACTATAGCCTACTTCCAAAGCTTTCTAGTTTAATATAAAGGCGTAGAAGATCTTAAGGGTAAGGTTAATAAGGCCAAACAGCTCCTTATAGATATAGAAATTAAGGACTACTTACCCAACTAATACTTTACTAAGTATGGTGAGGTAGATAGTATATAAACCGTTACTGTTCTTAATAACTAATTTACACTCCATTCTATTACAAAGTTAGATATCTTTAATAAGCCAAAGGAGAGCTCTGCGTTCTCCTTTAATAACAGATACTCGGCGAATATCTTTTATAGTATTATGCCAGATACTAGTGCCGTAGGAGTATCTACAGCAGGAGAACCTCAAGTTTGAGCCCTTTAATAACTTAATACCTCTATTTAGATTAACTAATTAACGGTAGGTTAACATACAATTTATTTTAGCAAGGGTACTATAATCTCTCTTAGTATAATTAGAGTCTAAACCCCCTTAGGGTATATTACTTTTTATATTATTCCTATAAACACCCCATTTCTATTTTGCATTAGAGATATGGACAAATTAGGCGTTAAGCTTAATAACCTTAAGAATGTACTTATTTAGGGAGATAATTGGGTGCCCGTTATACGTAAGTAGGGTTACCCTTAGTTGCTCCTTTATTAACTAGAAAAGAGTGTTGCTTAAAGCCACCTAACTAAGTTAGAGTTATATTAACTATACTATTAATTTAGCCACCTATCTATTTATTAATTGCTTAGGGTTCTTTAGTAAGCAGGCCATAAAGTTAAGGTTAAGGTAATTAAGCATCTTATAAAGTACTACTACTACTACTAAATAAACTAGAAGTCCCCTAGCCGATTTAAGTTTACCCTTAAATATAACTATAACTTTAACTTCTATATTATTATTAATATTATATATCTTAGCGGTAAGCTAGTACTCTAAGTTATTAACTTCTTAACCTCCTTCTAAGCTGTATATTTCTTAAAGGATATATTAGCTAGGAACGCATAGAATACCCTTTAATTATACTAGATTAATGTCTACCTAGGACCCCCTAATTAAATCGTCTATAATATAGAAAAGAACTTCTTATCTATAGAGTTTTAATAATAGATAAGGGCAATGGCAATTAAGGTTAAAGAAGTCCCCGTTAAGGCATATAATAGTATTAAAAAAGTGGAGCGATATTACACGCTATTACGCCATATATATAAGATTATCTCTTTAGAACTAGAGGATATTAGTAAAGAACTTACCTTATAAATGGCTATTAAAGCCGTTAACGATTCCGCTGGCCTGGATAGACTCGTACCCACGTTACTAGTCTTTGGCGCCTACCCTTAAATAACTAATAATTCTCCACTATCTCCCTCTATTGTGTAATGAGCTAAGGCTATTCGCAAGGTAATAAAAAAGGTGCGATGTCTCTACGCTACACGCCAGATTAATGACGTACTAGGAATAAGAAATAGCCTAAATACTTTAATTACGCTTAATTTATCACTCTAGTCTAAGGTACGCGTATGGCGTAAAAAGGGAGGATAGTTAGGCCTATATTAACTTATTATAATAGATAGTTAAACTTGCACTATTTAGATGCCTTATAGACCTACTTAATTCCATTTAACTATTATTAAGCCCTACTACAAAGATAATAGTTTTAAGCCTTTATAGGATGCCCTAGAAGATGCCTTAAAGGAAAACTATAATTAACGTACTCTAGAAGGCGACTACAATCCTAATATAATTGTAATAGATGTGCCGCAACTATAACGCGGTAAAGGTCGCCTAAAAGGATTGCAAAATTGCTAATATCTTATTAATTTTAAAGAGCAATTTATTACCGCCATTAAGAATAGAGTTAAGTTATTAATGGCCTTTATAACAGCTAAGGAGAAGGCTGACTTTAAGCTCGCAAAATGGCTCTAAAAGGGAGGTTATATTATAACTCTAGGAGCTCCTTTCTAAGTATCTAATAAGTAGGAGATCAATAGTCTTATTATAAAAGGAGTCTTTAAATTTAAGAAATATAACCCTACTAAGTTTAATAAAGTTTATATCTTTAAATTAAGAATAGTTAACAAAATTAAGGGTAAAGCTACTAACGCCCTATTTAAGAAATTAAGGCTTGTTATCTAAGGTTATAATAATAATAGCAAGGAGGTAATTCTTATATAATCTCCCATAATTTAATAAGCTAGTTAGTAAGTTATTATTACACTAGCTCCCTCCTTAATAAAAAATAGAATAGTAGTTTATTTATAAGATATTACTTAGGCCTACACCCAATTAAAGACGCACCTTCGGCACTTAATATTAGCATACCTTCTAAAGCAAATTTGCCACCAATATCCTAAGAATACGATTATAGTTGTGCTTAAGCTATTATATAGAATCGCAGAGGCAGGAACTTATTAGTGGGCCACCTATAGTAAGCACTATAAAGAGAAGCTTTTAATAACTACTTCTATATTTAATCCCTGCTTCCTTATCACACCTATAGGAACTCCATTTGGAATTATTAGCATATAGACTAATAATATAATTATCTTAGGAGATAACCAATTTTTAGCTCTTAAAGAAGATAAGCTAGTAAAGGCAAATCTTATAGCAAAGCTAAAGGAAAAGCTTAATTTAATAACACTATTACTCTTTAATAGATATATCCTCTCCATAAACAAGGATTCCATTGCTTTGCGCTAAAAGGGCCAAGGTAAGAAGATTGATATTATTAACATTAATTCTCTAAAGTAAGGATATATAGAGTAACGCGCTCGCGGAGCTTATATTACTTCTATTTATTAACCTAAGGCTTTATTTAATCTCTTTATTACCGCCCAACACCAGGAACCAACTAAGGACGATATTCTTGCCCTAAATAAATATCTTTCCTAGCAAATAAACCATCTTAATTAGGGACTACTTTATATGCCTATTAATCTTCCCACCACTAAGCTCTTTGTATTTATTAATAGATTGTTTATAAATAATAAAGATTTTAGCTCCTAGTTAGGATATAAGATTATTATTACAAATAAATCTACTAGAGAGAATGACTTTATAATTTACGGCAATCTTATTTATTAAAGCTTAACTAAGAGTAAGCGCGTTACTTAAAGCGTGCTAGTGTTAGAGATATATGGAATGGTTAGCGGAGTTAATATAGTAATTACAATTAGAACTACCCTAAAGATAATTATAGATTAACTCAAAATCCCTATTATCCCTATAATTATATGTACTAACTTATATTCCCTTTATAAGTGTTTAGTTAAGCTTAGTACTATAAAGAAAAAGCGCCTTATAATTAATATTATAGCACTTTGGCAATCCTACAAACAGCAAAAACTCTTTAAGATTTAATGGATTAACGGTTAAGATAACCTAGTAGATGTAATAACAAAGGCAAACCCAAACAAGGCTCTAAAAACGTTTGTTAATACAAATACTCTATATATACAAGTTAAAGGTTAGGTTAAAAGGGAGTAAGAGTATAATATTCTACAGGCCCTAATTTCAACTAGCTAATTAAGATTTTCTATACCCGGCATGGAAAATTGCTATTGGCTTACTTATAACTAGCACCTTGGCAGCCCTAACATAATATCCACCCGCGACTCTAAGTAAGAAAGCACCACGTACTAAGAGGCAAATTTTAGGACAGCAAGACTTATATTATAATAGCAATAGTAAGTAAGGAGGATCGATATTTGTTACGCTAGTTAAGCAGTATTTATATATAGATGGCAACTATAAAAGAAGAGTTGCTAGTGTCGGGAATGAGGCAAGCGGTTATTACGTGACGCCGCGGCACTAGCTGTTAGCGACTCAGTCAATCGAGGCACAAGTATGGCATAAGGGACGCGCAAGCCTGTATAATTGGTAGTCTATAAACGAGGATCCAAAGCTAGAGAAAGGAAGGAGAAGAATAGCAGCACCGCTTAATATTTTATGCGGTCCTTAAGTCACGTAACTCGCGTCTACTATAATCCACGTCTGCCAAGATCCACCGTTTTCTACTAGCGCCGTAATATTACCCCCCCCCCCTTCTAAAAAAGCCTGCCCTTAGGCTTTATATGTCTATATTATGTCCATAGGGTATTCTTGTCTTTATGCTTAATAGGCAGCCTATTATCTTCGCTATACCAGCACTCTATTTACTTGTTAAGGTACTTTGGGGGTCTAGGTTTATTAGGGTATTAGTTATAGAATTCTTTAAGTCTCTAGGGGCAGCCTATAAAGTTCTAGGTAGGGTACTAGGTTAGGTCTAGATCATAGCCTTTCTATTAAATACGGTATTATAGCGTTCCTTATACTAGTTTATAGGCTAGTATTTCGTTAACTTTCCATTTATTGTCGCTATTAACTTAAATTAGCAGGGGAGGCTTATTCTTTTATCTAGGTAGTAGGTTATTTATAGCCTTCCGTAGCTTATCCAGCGAAAAGATAGGATAGACTTTAATTAAGTCTGGGAGCTTAACCTTGTATAAGTTACCTTCTTTATTAAGGATCTTATATAGTCCTACTATCTTATAGTCTAGCTTACGGCTAGGCCGTTTTATCTTTTAGTTCTTTATTATAACCTAGACCCTATTATCTATAGTAAAGTTAGGCTTGCGCCTATGCTTATTTGCCTACTATTCTATTAATCTCTAGGCCTTTTTTAGATTTATATAGGCTACCGTCTAAGCTTCTTCTAAGCGTTTAGTATATTACTAGGCTTTCTTATAAAACAGTTTTTTGCATACGGTCTATAGCCCCTCTGGTCTTTCCCAGTTAAAGCTTATATAGGGTAAGTATCCTATTTCTAGCTAAATAGATGCAAATCCCGTAGAGTTATGGGATAGAATTGCCTGGGCGTAGTCTATTAGGGGTAGTAGTTTGCCCTAGTTGTTCTAAAAGTAGTTAATAAAGGGCCGGAGCCTCTAGTCTAAGTATTAATTTATAATCTCCATCTAACCATCTATCTAGGGGTGGTATGCTATAGAAAGCTTTAGCTTAATGCTAAGGATCCAAGTAAACTTATTCTAAAAGGCCAATATAAACTGTGGCCTATAATTAGATATAATAGTATCTAGTAGTCCGTAAATTTGGTAGACATAATAGATATATAGTTAGGCTACCTCCTTGGTATTAATATCCTTATAATAGGGGATTGAGAATAGGCGTTTGCCAAAGCGGTTAACTAGGATTATTACTATATTATATCCGTTACGGTCCGTAGGCAGCTTATAAAAATTTATAGAGATATGCTACTAGGGGCGTTCTAGTATTAGGAGTGGCTTTAATAGTCCTAGGGTTTTGTCCCGTGGAATTATAAACCTATAGTAGTTGTTACAGTTCCGTATATAGCGGTTAATATCCATAACTATTCTAGGCTAGTAGTAACGGTTACTAATAATTTTACGGGTTTTATTCTTTCTAGGGTAGGCCGTAGAGACCTAGGTATATGCTTTAGTAATAAGCTAGGTCTATAAGTTCTATTTCTCTACTACTACTAGCCGTTCCCAGTACTTAAGTAGTCCGTTTTTAAGGGACTATAGGCTAGTAGCATCCTTTACCTTTTCGCGGTACTCCTATAGAGAAGGGGCCGTATAGTTTGCCTATAGTAGTTTATTAATAAGGTTAAGTTCCGTGGAGTTAATAGGATATATCTTAGCATCTAAAGGGTTTATATTTAGCTCTGCCTATATCTAAAGGTTAAGGTGCTTTGGTTATAATAATGTTTGGGTCTATAATAAGATCTTTATAGCTACCTAGTTACCTAGGTCCTATTTACGCCTTATAAAAGTATCCATACGGTTTATAGCGCCTAGTCTATATATAATTAAGAAGTTAAACTAAGATAGGATATCCGCCTAGCGTGCCTGCTGGGCCATAAGGGCCTTAGTTGTTATAAAGTATTCTAGGGCCTTATAATCCGAAACTACCTTAATAGGCTTAGGGGTCCCCTCTAGCTATATACGCTATTACTAAAAGCTAGAGACAATAGCCAGTATTTCTTTATTATAGATATGGTAGTTTAGCTTAGTATCTATTATAGTCTTTAAATAGTATATAATAGGGTGCTATTCTCCGTTTAGTTACTTCTAGAAGAAAACGCCGGCTATTATACTATTTAAGGCATTAGTTTCTAGCATTAAGGGACGTTCTAGGTTAAAGTAGGCAAGTAGGGGAGTCAATACTAGCCGTTTTTTAAGCTTATTAAAGGCCTATATATATATAGCGTTAAAGTGGAATGGCTGGTCTTTTCTAGTAAGGCGGTTAAGAGGCCGGGCAATCCTACTGTAGTTCTTAATAAAGCGTTAGTAGAAGTTATAGAAACCTAAAAATAATTGCACCCCTTTTATAGTCTATAGGGGTGTCTACTAGTTAATTACGGCCGTTTTCTTTAGGTTGGCCTTAATTCCATCTATACTAATAATAAAACCTAGGTACTTTATACGCTTAACACTAAATTCCAATTTCCTAATATTAGCCTAAAGACCAGCCTTATAGAGCCGTTGTAGAACTTTATAGACATACTCCTTATATTCTAACATATTCTTAGAGTAGATTATAATATTATCTAGGTAGGCCGTATAGAAGTTATCAAGGTAGTTAAAGAGTATATTATTTATATATTACTGGTAAGTAGCTAGTCCGTTAGTTAGTCTAAAAGGAAGTACTTTGCATTTATATATTCCGTAATAGGTCTAAAATATAGTAAGATCTTTTAATCTAGGGTCTATCCTAATCTAGTAAAAGGCCTAACGGATATTAAGCTTAGTAAAGATCTTAGCTCTACTTATTTAGGTTAAAGTCTTATTAAATAAGGGTAGTAGGTAGCGGTCCTTATAGGTTATATTATTTAGTTTATAGTAGTTAATATAGAAACGAAGTCCTCTATTTAGCTTTTTAGTAAAGAGAATAGGCGAGTTAAAAGGGGCTTAACTAGGTTTAATAAAGCCCTTATTTAGGTTATTAATAAGGTACTACTTTATAGCCTATAATTCGGCAGTAGACTGCTAACAAAGGGGGCTATAGCTAAGTATGTCTTCCTTATTTAGCTTAATCTTAATCTTATAGTCATACGGTTAGTAAGGTGGGAGTATATCTAATACTACCTTGGAGAATATGTCCTTAAATTTCTAGTATTAATAGGGTAGTTTCTGTTCTACTAGCTCCTTATCTATAAGCTCGCCTTCCTATTTACTAAGCTTATTTTCCTTTTCCTTAATTATTTAATCAATTTTATATAAGCTGGTGGTAAAGGCAACGGTATTAGGTTGGAGTAAGTTCTAGTAGAATCCTATAGCGCTAATATAGCAGATATTAACTAGTGGGAGGCCCGTAGGTTTCTTTACGGACTATTATTAGGCCATATTTTGCGGCTTAGGGTTTATAATCTTTCTTAGCTCCTATTCCATCTTCTATAAGTTATCCCTTCAGTCTATATATTTAGTATAGTGTTTAATACTCCTTACTATTCTTTATAGCTATATAGGGCCTAAGTTCCCTATGGGGAGCTCCGCTAGCTTTTTACTAACTTTTTTAATCTTTAGTGTGGGTGGTATAATATAGGTAGTCTAGGGGCGGCGTAGTATATAGATCCGTTATAGGTTAAGCTATACGTTCTTTTTAAAAGCCTAGTCCCTACGCATAGCATCGGCCTAGTAAATGGTGTCTATTTATAGCCGTATAAGGTTTTCCATTATAATGCTAATTTCCTTTATAAAAGAGGGTGTTAGGGGTAGGGTTTTGGGCTAAATAAGCTGTCTACTCTGTACGTTAAGCTATAAGCCTAGATAGGCTAGCTATTTTCTTCTTAAGATTATATTATGGCTTCCTAGGTCCGTAATAAGAAAGGGGACATTATACTACCTTTATCCGTCTACATGGAGGTAAATCTGCAAGATAGTTATAATAGGTGGTCCTATCCGTCCGTTATACCCGCGAATAGGAATTAGTTTGGGTAGTTCTTTAAGGGGTATATTTAAAAGGTTAGCTAGCTTTATAGCATACTAGGTATCTATTAAGGCAAAGGTATTTGCTCTAGAGTTAGCTAAAGTAGAGGTTAAAACTTAATATCTATTATAGAATAAGGTATAAGGGATAGTGTAGCTTCTTCTACTAACTAGCCAACCTAGATTAACATATAATATATTAATCCCTTTTAACCCTAGAGAGGAGTCTTTCTCTAAAATTCCTCTTTTTCTAACTTTATACTGTCTTTTTAAATTAATAGAACCTTGCCTGTTTTTGCCTTTATCTGGCAATCCTTTATAAAGTAGTCTTTCTAGCCATATAAGAAGCAAGCTCCTTAATTACTAAGGGCCTATTTATAGGGGTCGTTATATATAGGCCAAGTATACGCTAGACCCGTAGTAGGACTAGCTATATAGCTAGCTGCTAAATTAACGGCGGGCTGTACAGCTAGTGCTATAGGAGTTATAGATCGTGCTAGGGTATTATAGGCCGTTTATAAAGTGCTTATAGTCTAGTTTAGAGAGTTTCTAGCTTTATACTACTTAGATTATACCTTAATTTAATAAAGGCCTTAGTTAATAGCTAGGCAGTAGTCTATAAGTACCTTTAGCGTCTATATAGTAGTAAAAACTAGCAGTATAGCGCGCTGTAGGTCTAGGGTAAGCTTGTTAAAGAGGTCTAGCATTAGGTCTTTATAGGGAATTTAGGCTTAGCCGGCTAGGTATAGAAAGCGGGTCTAGAAGGCTAAAAAGGTCTCTATTATCTTTATATTAAGAGCTTTATAATTAAGGCAGGCGTTTTGTGTCTTAAAGGGGTCCTTATAAATAGAAGATAGGTAGTTAACTATTTCTTCTTTAGAGAGGAAGGGGTCTGCTAAGTCCTAGGCGTATCGCGGACGTAAATATATCTGTGCGTCCCCGCCAGTACGGCCGAAGACATAGGCTATTTTAGCTTAGGTAGTAGGGAAGTAGTCTATATTAACTTTAAGCTTGTCTTGCAGTTAAAGCTTCTAATTGTTAAATATAGGGTCAGTTCCGTTTATAAGCAATAGGGGGTCTGCAACCTTCGCGGACCGCAACAATACTAATACTATATATTAGGCTAGGGTCTTAAGGACTATAGTAAGTCTCTAGGTGTCTAATAACTCCTTACTAGGTATAGGGGTGTCTCTAGTTTTAAGCAGCTCTTAAAGCCGTTTAATTTTAGTATTAGCTGCTACAAGCTCTTCCTAGGGGGTTTAAGACGGCGACTATTTTACTATTAGAGGTATTTATAGGTCCTACAGCAGCTTTGCCAGCTGCTATATTTCTTGGCATAGTAGTAGAGGTATTAGGTAATTTTTAGTGTTTATTTATTTTCTAGGGGTCCTAGTCCATGCATATCCTATTCTTAGGTTTCGCGTTCTATTTATATTCTTTTAGTTCTTAGGGGTCTGTCCTATCCTTATAGTCCTGGTAATGTCCTTAGTGTAACGGAACCTTGTAGCAGGAACTACGGTGGGTCCTATTATTAGGCTGGGTATGTAGGTAAGAACAGTGTCAACAACGTAATAATAACTAGTAGAGTGGTTGCCTAACAGATTAACTCCAATTATATTCTAAGATTTACTACAAAGAGAGAACTATCTAGGTAGGGACTATAGTCCTTTAAATACACAACCATACGCCTAAGAAATCCCTTCGCTCTGTGAAGTACGTATACTCTGTATACTCTGTATACTCTGTACAGATTATACAGATTATATAGATTATATAGATCATATTACGTGACCTCAGCTACTATTCCTTATTATATAGTTCCACTGGATCCATCCTAGACTATACCTATATTAACTAACTAGCTTCCTCCAACTCTTCTCCAAGTAGTTGTAATATTATACTTAAGCTGTCCGTAATACTATCTCCCTCCTCTTTATCTTCGTCCTTAAAGATTCCTAACATCTCCAAGTTATCTACTAGAGGTGTAATGTCTATTTAATTAATCTAGTTAACATCCTTACTTATTATACCTAAAGCATCTTTTTCTTCTTTAACCCTTTGTTGTGCGCGTACGGTTTCTTCCATACTGTCGCTAGGTGAGATAATGCCGTCTCTGTGTTCTTATTATGCGAAAGAGGGGTTGGTTTATATTACGCTAGCAAGTCCTTCTACCTAACAACCTTCCTCTTGTTTAGAGTGCACTAAAGCAAACATTTAATTGTCCTATGATATTCGTTCTATTTTTAACGCTAAGTATACGCGTCCTATAACTCTTAACAGTCTTTAAGTTCCCTAAGTGACTTATTATAGGGTCTTATGTTCAATCTGCTGCTACAAAACTTAATAATAAGCTCTTAGCTTCCCTTGCGGAGCTTTAACATACTCGTGCTACTTATAAGGCGTACTTATCTGCCTTAGCGCGTCTTCTTCATCTTAAGAAGGTTCGTAAGAAGGTTTATTTTAAGGAGTAAAAACTTGTCTAATAGGGTCTGTCTAAGCTAGGTAATAAAAGGACTAGCTCTCCTCCTATAAGGGAAACAACTCCAAGTAGCTCAGCAATTGCTCCTCTTGGGTCCCCCTTAGGCGACTTATTTTTTGGCAATCCTTTCTTATTAATACTGCCTGACCTACTCCTATACCTTTCCTATAGCATTCTCTAGGTTGCTTAGTAGTTCCTAGGTAGTCTCATTATAGCCTATCTATTTTACTTTATACTATATTTTATTATCTATGTCCTCATAACTAATAATCTTTAAAACTTACTATTTGTCTTCCTCTTATCCTCTATACATGTCTGCCTTGTAAACTAGTGGCTTAATATCTCTATATGCTAGTTCTAGCATCGCGACATATTATATAGGGTAGATCTTTATTTTGGCTAGTAGGTTTAACTTATACGTAAATAATAAAATTCTTTACGCAATTTTAAAAGGTCCTAGTCTAACATAGTTTAACTTCTTACTTAGCCATTAACTCTTAAAATTTTTATATAGTAGCCACACTTTATCTCCCTCCTTTAGATCTGGTCCCTTAGATCTCTTAGCATTATAGTACTTTTTTATTCGCTCTTGTACTAGTTTAGCTGTTTCTTTAAGGTTTGTATAAAGATTTATTAACGTATCTATTCTTTATTTAGCTATGCTACTCGTTTTTTTTACTTAATGTGGCAATAACGACGTTCTTAGCTTATACCCGTAATTCGCCTTAAATAGTAATATCCCCATTCCTTCTTGTAGTGTTGTATTGTATGCAAACTATATAACTAGTAATAACAATACCTAATTATTCTATGCGTGATTAATATAATGCCTTAGATACTATTCTAGTGTCTAGTTTAGTCTTTCTATTTATCCATCCATCTGCAGATAATACGCTATAGAGGTTACTGCGCGAACTCCCTATTCTACCAGAAATACTTCCCAAAATGCTGCTATAAATCTTAGATCTTTATCCGATATAATTTTATCTAGTGCTCCATGTCTTGCGAATACTTCCTTTATATAGATTCTAGCAATATCTTCTACTAATATCTCCTTTATGCATGCTATAAAGTATCCCCACTTTATAAGCTTATCCACTATTACTAAAATCGCGTTATGATCTTGTCCTATAATAGGATCTTTTAACTTTAGTAATTTAATAATAAAGTCCTATAATATAACCTCCTATGGTCTTCCTGGTACTTCAACAGGTTATAGCCCTCTATACGGCTTATACCTCATTGGTTTGTTTCTTTAGCAATCTAAATATTCTTTTATAACTTGTCTTACTAATCCCCAGATTTCTTAAATAATATACTCCTCTTAAAGTCTTAATATTAAGCCTGTAGCTCTATTGTGTCCTTATATTATTCCCTTATAGAATTTCTTAACAAACTCCTCTATAATAGACTTAGGTATATACGTTACTTCTCTGTTTTTATATTGCTCTAAGTCTAGATTCTCTGCCTATACTTCTTAAATCTTCTATATCCAATCGCTCTTTAGTAATTTATAGATCTAATTTTCCTTAGTTGCTGTAATTTTTAGGTAATTATACCTAATTAATCCGTCTTAACCTTTTTGTAATAAAGCTCCTAATAGCTTTTCGTTACTTTATAGTTTAGCTTTTCTGCTTAGAGCATCTGCTCGTGCGTTATTTATACCCTTGGTATACTAAATTTCGAAATAGTATTCTATAAGCATTTCCGCCCATCTAACCTGTCTTTGGTTGAGTTCCTTTATTATTAGGAATCCTATAAGGTTCTTATAGTCTGTTTTAACCATAAACGGTTTCTCTGTGCCTTATAAGAATGCTCTCTATTTCTTAAGTGCTGCTACTATACCTAACAACTCCTTGTTGTAGATGTCGTAGTTTAACTCTAGTGGTATTATTTTCTAACTATAGTACGTTACTGGATGCTATACATCCTGGTGCTTCTATAGTAAGCATACTCCTAGTGTAAAGTCTAATATATCTATCTCAACAACCGTTTCTAACTTTGGTTAATAGATCTTAAGGACTGGCTCTTAAGTAAACAACTCTTTAAGTTCCTAGAACAGCTTCTTCTACTTACTACCCTAAATACACGGTTCCTCCTTCTTTGTTAGCCTTATAAACGGCTTAATACTTTTTAACCATTGTGCTATAAACCTCCTATAGTAGTTACAAAACCCTAGAAACAACCTTAATTGCGTAACATTCTCTGGTTCTTACTAACTTACTATAGCTTTGACTTTCTTTAGGTCTATACTAATTTTTCCTAGTTTAATAATAAATCCTACAAAATTAGTTTTCTTTGTAAAAAAACTCGCATTTCTTAATTGCTACTGGTATCTTTTCTTTCTATAGTCTCTTTAATACCTATTTAACGTGTTCTCCATGTTCTCCCTTATTCTCTAAGTAAATAATAATGTTATTAAGATATGCTATAACAAACTTATCTAGGTGTTCTTTTAACACACTATTAATTTGCTTCTAGAACGTTACTAGTGCGTTTATAAGCCCAAATTATATAACTAATAGTTTATATAGTCCTTCCTTTAACCTAAAGGCTGCTTTCCACTTATTGCCTTCCTTGATCCTAATCTGGTGGTACGCCCATCTTAGATCTATCTTTATAAAGATCTTTACGTTGCCTATCCTATCTTAGATTTCGCTAATTAAGGGTAAAGGATACTTATCCTTCTTAGTAATACTATTTAGCTATCTATAGTCTATACACATTCTAAGTTTTCTGTTTTTCTTTAGGATAAATAGTACTAGATATCCTGCTAATAACTATAACAGTCTAATATATCCCTTATGTAAGTTCTCCTAAACAAACTCCTTAAGCGCTACTAACTCTATTTCAGTAAGCTTATAGATTAGAAAGAACTTTAGACTTATTCCCTCTTTTAATTCTATCCTATAGTCCCATGCTGCATATTTTAACAGCTTTTTACTTTCTGGTAACCATAACTTTTTACCATACTTGTGGTATCTCTTTAGTATATAACTTAAGCCTTACTCAGTCTCTTCATACGTTGCTCTAACTTAGTACTATACTAACTTAGTTTGCTATCGCACTCTATATTATTAAGTATCCTTAATATTAACCTAACCTATAACCCAATTAATTTTTAGATTATACTCCTATAACTAAGGCATTCCTAATATCGCCTCGTCCTGTCCCAACGGTAGGATATTAAAAGATATTCTTACTGGTCTTCCTTTAATAGTTAACTAAATAGGTCCTATTTTAAGATTAATAATACCTTCTCTATAGGCTATCTGATCTCCTAAAATCATTATAAGTAAATATGGGTATTCTTTCTATCTGTATAGTAACCCCATCCTTTCTACTGCCTTTAGTAATATGTGGTTTCTTATTACTCTACTATCTACTAATGCTTCGAACTGTTGATCTTGCCATTTAACTTATAAATTTAGGTGTTAACCTTAAATTCCTTTAAGGGTTTAAGGCTCTAATACTAGTTCCCTCTAGTCCTATACGCCTCTCCTTTTCCTAACTATTGGCTGCTAGATCCTGTTTGTATTTAGTCCAATTTAGGCTAATACTTAGTTTGTTTCTTTTCCTTTATATACCATAGACAAGTATTCTTTAGGCACTCCTACTACTATTATCCATTTAGGCATTCTCCTATAAGAAATCTTTCTAGTTAAAGTATTAAGTCTCCTTAGCCTTATACTTCTACTGGGTGCTATCTATATATATACTTGGCGTTCCTAAACCGCTTCTCTTCTAGTACCTAATATATCCTTACTAAGTACTTCCGGTTTTTATCTTTTGGTGCTCTATGTATATTATAGGTATTATCCACACAAGCTATTTATAATAGTGTATAATGCGCTAGGTAACTTAGGTTAACTCTTAGTTTATCTTTATCCTTAAGTTTAAACCTATACCTAGTTAATCTAACCACTGGTATCTCTGTTATGGGTACTAAGATTTATTATTTACTTCTCTAGTTCTTAGATCCTTCTTCTAGGTTCCTTAACATCATAATTAATGCCCCTTTAATGTAACTTATGCGTTTTTCCATAATAGGTTAGTTTTGGATAACTTTTTTATCTAGCCACATATAAAAGTCTTCCCATTTATTATTATATTATTGCCTATACCACTTTCTATACAACTGGTTTAGTATATATGGTTTATCTATTAGAAAGTACCTTGTTATCGCTATATTATAATATCCTTTAGTATATCTTTCTTTAAACCTAGTTAGAATCCCTAGATCCTCTTCTTGTTCTAGTTTATCTAACTATTTTACCCTAGGTGTCCCTACACTTAGCCTATTAGTAACTCTTTATATAGGTGCTCTATCCCTTATACAACCTAGCATAGCTAACCTCTTATCTAGCTTTTGCTCTTGCTATATAATAATTCTTATTCTAAACTCATCCATAGTTTCTTATTTTCTGCGTCTTATAGCTAGATTTTAGAAGTTGTCTTATTTCTTAATCCTTATATTAACTATTTAATCTTTAGGCTAAATACTATATTTACCTAGGATTGCTAACGTTTTTATTTATTCCCTAAACTTGTAGTTCTTGAACTTACGTCCTATACTTATTCGTTTATCTATAAACTAAGTCACTGCTCTTTCCTATTGGTTTTTGTCTATTGTAGGTCCTTAGGTGTGTCTTATCTTATCTTAAGAATCTTAAGCGTTTTATATCTCTTCTTAAGAATCTTAAGCCTGTGGCCTTTTACCTTTATTAAGTAATAAGCTAGCACTAGCAGTTATCTACTTACTTAGTTTCTTTTAAACGTTACTCCTATTATCTTATAAAGCAATAGAAATTATATCTAATGGTGTTATAATACCCGTTACTAAACCTTATTCTATAATAGTCTTAGTCTCTACTTCTGTTTTAACTTCTCTAAGGTCTACATGCTTCTAGTAAGCTGCCCTTATTGCCTTATTATCAGTAAATACTTCGCCTATATTAAACTTATTATCTTTAATATCCAATCTACGAGCTGGTTTATTAGTTCCTTTAAACTTAGATAATAATAGCTCCTATAGCTAATAGCTTGCGCCGTACTTAGCGTCCTCATAAATTTAGTATACGTTGTTATAACAATACGCAAAACTGTTAATTGAACATTCTTTTATTCCTTATAGTGTACTATTGTCCCTCTATATATATGTGTCCTCTGCTAGCCTAGTTCCCTTTACTATATAATTACTTTAACTACCTCTATAGTCTCTGGCGAAATAACCTTGTTTTCCATAGTTTATATAAGCCCTATCTTTAACCCATTTTTCTTATTATGGAGTCCGCCTAAATGTCTTCTACTACTAAGATCCTTAGTTTAGCCTCTACTCCTAGGTCCTTTAATTACTAGATCCTTAACCTCTAGGTTTCTATAGTTTCTTTTCCCACCTTTAGGTTTCTTTAGTACCACTTAGGTCTATTAGCTCTGCGCTATTCTATAGTTTTTAACTCTATATCTATCATTGCGTATTCTGCGCCTTATATAACTATAAAACTCTATCCTAACCCTTCTTAGCCTGTTCTCTTTAATAGATCCTATTATTGATCTTTATTAACTGGTCTATTAGTTCTCTTAGAGTATCCACATCTTCTATTAGGATAATTACGTCCTAGACTTTAGCCTTAAGTCCTTGCTTATACTATGCTATAAGCGCCCTGTCATTCCACTCAACCTATATGGCTAGTGTTTAAAACTGTGTTGTATACTTAATTGCTAAAGTACGTTATACTAAGTTCTAAAGTTTCTGTTCCGCTATTATAGTTGCTTTAGGGTCTCTAAATATTTACATTAACTGTTCTGCAAATCTATTCTAACTTGTAAACACATACCGTATATCCGGGTTAGTAGTCGTCATATTATTTGCTTATATCTCTATAAGGTAAGGCTTAAACTACTCTAGAGCTCTTCCTAATAAGAATAGTCCTGCGTACACTACCTAGTCTGTAGGTGTTGCTAACTTCATTCCTTCTTATATAACCTTAAAATACATCTGCGTAAGAAACCCTTTGAGCTTTAACTTCTCCCCTAAGAATTATTTAATTAAAGGTAACTTAACCTTTACTGCTCCAATTCCATTAATACGTTCTTTAAGTAGCCTACTATTATTATAACGGAACCTTGTAGCTTAAACTACGGTGGGTTCTGTTATTGGGCTGGGTATATAGGTAAGAACAAAACAACAACATAATAATAACTAGTGGAGTAGTTGCCCAACAGATTAACTCTAATTGTATTCTAAGATTTACTATAAGAAGAGAACTATCTACGGTAGGGACTAAGGTCCTTTAAATACATAACTATACTCCTAAGAAATCCTCTCTTGTATGTAAGGTATGTAAGGTACGTAAGGTACGTAATAAACCTTATAGACCTTACAGACCTTACAAAGCACACCACGTGACTTCGGTTACTATTTCTCGTTACATAGTTCCACCGGATCCATCCTAGACTATGCCTGTATTAACCAACTAGCTTCCGCCAACTCTTCTCCAAGTAGTTGTAATATTGTACTTAAAGCGTCCATAACACTATCTCCCTCCTCTTTATCTTCGTCCTTAAAGATTCCTAACATCTCCAAGTCATCTACTAGAGGTATAATGTCTGTTTAATCAGTCTGGTTAATATCCTTACTTATTATACCTAAAGCTTCTTCTTCTTCTTCGTTCCAACGACGTGCCCGTACTGTGGCTGCTATACTGTCGCTTAGTGAAGTCCTGCCATCTCCGTGTTCTCGTTATACGAAAGAGGGGTTGGTTTATATCGCGCTAGTAAGTCCTACGTCTTAACAACCCTCTTTCTGTTTAAAGTGTACTAAGTCAAACATTTGATTGTCCTGTAATGTTCGCTTTATCTCTAACGCTAAGTATACGCATCCTATTACTCTTAACAGTCTTTAAGTTCCCTAAGTAACTTATTATAGGGTCTTATATTTAATCTACCGCTATAAAGCTTAATGGTAAGCTGGCTTCTACGCTACTTAAGGTTTAACGCGCCTTAGAAGAGTCCGCACGCGTCCTTAAAGCTTAACGTTTAGCTTATGCTTATCTTTAACGTCTTAAACGTATTTATAAGAAGGTCCGTTCTAAGGAGTAAAAACTTGTTTAACAGGGTCTTAACAAGTTAGGTAATAAAAGGACTAGCTCTCCTTCTGCGAGGGAAATAACTCTAAGTAGCTTAGCAATTGCTCCTCTTAGGTCCCCCTTAGGTAACTCATTCTTTAGCAATCCTTCTTTATTAATATTACCTGACCTGCTTTCTTCTAATACTCCTATACCTTTCCTATAGCGTTTTTTAGGTTGCTTAGTGGTTTCTAGGTAGTCTTACTATAGCCTATCCACTTTACTTTATACTATATTTCGTTATCTACATCCTTATAACTAATAATCTTTAAAACTTGCTATTTATCTTCCTTCTGTCCTCTATATATATCTGCCTTATAAACTGGTGGCTTAATATTTCCGTATACTGGCTCTAGCATTGCAACATATTATATAGGGTAGATTTTTATTTTGGCTAGTAGGTTTAACTTATACATAACCAATAAAATTCTTTACTTAACTTTAAAAGGTCCTAGTCTAACGTGGTCCAATTTCTTACTTGGTCATTAACTCTTAAAATTTTTGTGTAATAGCTATACTTTATCTCCCTCCTTAAGATCTGGTCCCTCAGATCTTTTAGCATTGTAGTACCCTTTTATTCGCTCTTATACTAGTTTAGCTGTTTCTTTAAGGTCTATATAAAGATTTATTAATATCTCCATTCTTTATTTAGCTGTGCTACTTATCCTTTTTACTTAATGTAGCGATAATGATGTTCTTAGCTTGTACCCGTAATTCGCCTTAAATAGTAATATCCCCATTTCTTCTTATAGTGTTGCATTGTATACAAACTATATAACTAGTAATAGCGGTACCTAATTGTTCTATACATAATTAACATAATGCCTTAGATACTATTCCAGTGTCTAGTTTAGTCTTTCTATTTATCCATCCGTCTGCGGATAATATACTATAGATGTTACTGCGTGAACTCCTTGTTCTACCAGAAACACTTCCTAAAATACTGCTATAAATCTTGGATCTCTATCCAATATAACCTTATTTAGTGCTCTATGTCTTATAAATACTTCTTTTATATAGATTTTAGCGACATCTTCTACTAATATCTCTTTAGTGCATGCTATAAAGTATCCCTACTTTATTAGCTTATCCACTATTACTAAAATCGCGTTATGATCTTGTCCTATAATAGGATCTCTTAACTTTAGTAACTTAATAATAAAGTCCTATAATATAACCTCCTATGGTCTTCCTGGTGTCTTAATAGGTTATAGCCCTCCATATGGCTTATGCCTTGTTGGTTTATTTCTTTAGCAATCTAGGTATTTCTTTATAACTTATCTTACTAGTCCCTAGATTCCTTAAATAATATACTCCTCTTAAAGTCTTAATACTAAGCCTATAGCTCCGTTATGTCCTTATATTATTCCCTTATAGAATTCCTTAACAAATTCTTCTGTAATAGACTTAGGTATATACATTACTTCTCTGTTTTTATACTGCTCTAAGTTTAGATCCTCTGCCTATACTTCTTAGATCTTTAGTATTTAATTACTCTCTAGTAATTTATAGATCTGACTTTCCTTAGTTGCTATAATCTTTAGATAATTATACCTAATCAATCCGTCTTAATCCTTTTATAACAAAGCTCCTAATAGCTTTTTATTACTTTATAGTTTAGCCTTTCTGCTTAGAGCGTCTACTTTTGCATTGTCTGTACCTTTAGTATACTGAATTTCGAAATAGTATTCTATAAGCATTTCTGCCCATTTAACCTATCTTTAGTTGAGTTCCTTTATTATTAGAAATCCTATAAGGTTCTTATAGTCCGTCTTAACTATAAATAGTTTCTCTGTGCCTTATAAAAATGCTCTCTATTTCTTAAGTGCTGTAATTATACCTAACAACTTCTTGTTATAGATGTTATAGTTTAACTCTAGTGGTATTATCTTTCGACTATAGTATGCCACTAGGTGCTATCTATCTTAATATTTCTATATAAAGTATGCCCCTAGTATAAAGTCTAATGTATTTGTTTCTATAACCGTCTTTAGACCTAGTTAATAGATCTTAAAAACTAGCTCCTAGGTAAACAACTCTTTAATTCTCTTAAACAGTTCTTATTATTCCTTTCCCTATGCCTATGGTTCTTCTTTCTTTATTAACCGTATAAACGGCTTAATGTCCTATAACTATTGCGCTATAAACCTTCTACAATAATTACAAAACCCTAGGAATAATCTTAACTGCGTAACGTTCTCTAGTTCCTGCTAATTTACTATAGCCTCAATCTTCTTTAGATCTATACTAAGTTGGCCTAGTTTAATAATAAATCTAATAAAATCGGTCTTCCTTATAAAGAACTTATATTTCTTAATTACTACTAGCATCTGTTCTTCTTATAGTCTCTTTAAGACCTATTTAATATATTCTCCATATTCTTCCTTACTCTCTAAGTAGATAATAATATTATTAAAGTATACTATAATAAATTCATCTAGGTGTTCTCCTAATATACTATTAATTTGCTTCTAGAATATTACTAGTACGTTTATAAGCCCAAATTGTATAACTAATAGCTTATATAGTCCTTCCTTTAACCTAAAGGCTGCCTTCTATTTATTGCCTTCCTTGATCCTAATCTAATGGTACGCCTATCTTAGATCTATCTTTATAAAGATCTTTACATTGCCTATCCTATCTTAGATTTCGCTAATTAAGGGTAAAGGATACCTATCCTTTCTAGTAATGCTGTTTAACTGTCTATAGTCTATACATATCCTAAGTTTTCCGTTTTTCTTTAGGATAAATAGTACTGGATATCCTACTAATAACTATAATGGTCTAATATATCCCTTTTATAAGTTCTCCTGGATAAACTCCTTAAGTACTACTAACTCTGTTTTAGTAAGCTTATAGATTAGAAAGAACTTTAGACTTATTCCCTCTTTTAATTCTATCTTATAGTCCTAAGCTGTATGCTCTAACAGCTTTTCACTTTTTAGTGACCATAACTTTTTACCATACTTATGGTATCTCTTTAGTATATAACTTAAGCCTCACTCAGTCTCTTTATATATCGCTCTAACTTAGTACTATACCAACTTAGTTTACTATCATACTTTACGCCGTTAAGTATCCTTAATATTAACCTAACCTATAACCTAATTAATCTTTGGATTGTACTTCTGTAACTAAGGCATTTCTAGTATTACCTTATTCTATCCTAATAGTAGGATATTAAAAGACATTCTAACTGGTCTTCCTTTAATAGTTATCTAAATAGGTCCTGTTTTAAGATTAATAATATTTCCTCTATAGGCTATCTAATCTTCTAAAATTATTATAAGTGGATACAGGTGTTCCTTCTGTCTATATAGTAACCCTATTCTTTCTACTACCTTTGGTAATATGTGGTTTTTAGTTGCTCTACTATCTACTAATGCTTTAAACTACTAATCTTGCTACTTAGCTCTTAAATTTAGGTGCTGACCTTAAATTCCTTTAAGGGTTTAAGGCTCTAATACTGGTTCCCTTTAGTCCTGTACGCCTCCCCTTTTCCTAACTATTAGCTGCTAGATCTTACCTATACTTAGTCTAACTTTAGCTAATACTTAGTTTGTTTCTTTTCCTCTATATGCTATAGACAAGTATTCTCTAGGCACTCCTACTACTATCATCCATCTAGGTATTCTTCTATAAGGAATCTTCCTGGTTAAAGTATTAAGTCTCCTTAACCTTGTACTTCTACTAGGTGCTAACTATATATATACTTAGCATTCCTAAACCACTTTTCCTCTGGTGCCTAATATATCCTTACTAGGTACTTCTGGTTCTTATCTTTTAGTGCTCTATATATATTATACATGTTATCCATATAAGCTATCTATAATAGTGTATAATACACTACATGTTTTAGGTTAACTCTTAGTTTATCTTTATTCTTAAGTTTAAACCTATACCTAGTTAACCTAACTACTAGTATCTCTGCTATAGGTACTAAGATTTGTTATTCACTTCTCTAGTCCCTAGATCCCTCTTCTAGGTTCCTTAACATTATAATTAATGCTCCTTTAATATAACTTATGCATTTCTCTATAATAGGTTAGTCTTAGACAACTTTTTTATCTAGCCACATATAAAAATCTGCCCATTTATTATTGTATTATTGCCTATACCACTTTCTATATAGCTGGTTTAGTGTGTATGGTCTATCTATTAGAAAGTACCTTATTATTGCTATATTATAACATCCTTTAGTATGTCTTTCTTTAAACTTGGTTAGAATATCTAGATCCTCTTCTTATTCCAGTTTATCTAACCATTTTACCCTAGGTGTCCCTACACTTAGCCTATTAGTAATTCTTTATATAGGTGCTCTATTTCTTATATAACCTAGCATAGCTGACCTCTTATCTAGCTTCTGCTCTTACTATATAATAATTCTTGTCCTAAACTTATCTATAGTTTCTTGTTTTCTATGTCTTACAGCTAAATCTTTATAGTTATCTTACTTTTTAATCCTAGTATTAACTGTTTAATCTTTAGGCTAAACACTATGTTCACCTAGGATTACTAATATTCTTATTTATTCTCTAAACTTATAGTTCTTAAACTTGCGTTCTATACTTATTCATTTATTACTAAACTAAGTTACTGCCCTTTCCTATCGGTTTTTGTCTATTATGGGTTCTTAGGTATATTTTATCTCGTTTTAAGAATCTTAAGCTTCTCTTATCTCTTCTTAAGAATCTTAAGCCTATAGCCTTTTGCCTTTATTAAGTAATAAGCTAGCACTAGCAGTTATCTACTTACTTAGTTTTTTCTAAACGTTACTCCTATTATCTTATAAAGCGATGGAAATTGTATTTAATAGTATCGCAATACCTATTACTAAACCTTATTCTATAATGGTCTTAGTCTCTACTTCTGTTTTAACTTCTTTAAGGTTTATATACTCCTAGTAAACTACCCTTATTGCCTTATTATTAGTAAATGCTTCGCCTTCGTTAAATTTATTATCTTTAATATCCGATCTATAAGCTAGTTCATTAGTTCCTCTAAACTTAGGTAATAATAGCTCCTATAACTAATAGCTTACGCCGTACTTAGCGTCCTTATAAATTCGGCATGTATTATTATAACAATACGCAAAACTGTTAATTAAACACTCTTTTATTCCTTATAGTGCACTATTATCCCTCTATATATATGTGCTGTCTGCTAGTCTGGTTCCCTTTACTATATAGTTACTCTAACCACCTCTATAGTCTCTAGCAAAATAACCTTATTTTCCGCAATTTATACAAGCCCTATCTTTAAACTATTTTTCTTGCTATAGAGTCTACCTAAATGTCTTCTACTGCTAAGATCCCTGGTTTGGCCTCTGCTCTTAGGTCCTTTAATTACTTAATCCTTAACCTCTAGGTTTCTATAGTTTCTTTTCCCACCTTTAGGTTTCTTTAGTACCATTTAGGTCTATTAGCTCTGCGCTATTCTATAGTTTTTAACTCTATATCTATCGTTATGTACTCTATGCCTTATACAACTATAGAACTCTGTCTTGCCCTCTCTTAGCTTGTTCCCTTTAATAGATCCTATTATTAATCTTTATTAACTAATCTATTAACTCTTTTAGAGTATCCGCATCTTCTATTAGGATAATTACATCCTAGACTTTAGCCTTAAGTCCCTATTTATACTGTACTATAAGCGCCCTATTATTCCACTTAACCTACACGGCTAGTGTTTAAAACTGTGTTATATACTTAATTACTAAAGTGCGCTATACTAAGTTCTGAAGCTTTTGTTCTACTATGGTTATAGCCTCTAGGTCTCTAAATATCTGTATTAGTTACTCTACGAACCCATTCTAACTGGTAAATATATACCATACATCCTGGTTAGTAGTTGTTATGCCATTAGCCTGTATTTCCGTAAGATACGGCTTAAACCACTTAAGTACCCTCCCTATTAGGAACAATCCTATATAGGCTACTTAATCTAACAATATTACTAACTTCGCTCCTTCCTATACTACCTTAAAGTGCATCTACATAAAAAATCCTTTAAGCTTTAACTTCTCTCCTAAGAATTATTTAATTGAAGGTAGCTTAATCTTTACTGCTCTAATTCTATTAATACATTCTTTAAGTATCCTATTATTATCTTATAAGTAATTAACCATTTCCTATAACTAACCTCGCGTAACCACTTAAGAATCCCTATCATCCATACTAGTATCTCCTAGCCCTAAGGTTATAGCTGTTGCCGACACTATTGTAACTAGTACTGCTCTTAGTGGCATATTATTTAATCTTATTTAAATACCATAACCTTAGTAGTAAATGTGTAACGGAACCTTGTAGCTTAAACTACGGTGGGTTTTGTTATTGGGCTAGGTATATAGGTAAGAACAAAACAACAATATAATAATAACTAGTAGAGTGGTTACCTAATAAATTAACTCCAATTATATTCTAAGATTTACTACAAGAAGAGAACTATCTATGGTAGGGACTAAGGTCCTTTAAATACACAACCGTACTCCTAAGAAATCCTCTCTTGTATGTAAGGTACGTAAGGTATATAAGGTACATAACAGACCTTACAGACCTTGCAGACCTTACAGAGCATACTATGTGACTTTGGTTACCATTCCTTGTTATATAGTTCTACTAGATCTATCTTAGACCGTGCCTGTATTAACTAACTAGCTTCCGCCAACTCTTCTCCAAGTAGTCGTAATATCGTACTTAAAGCGTCTGTAACAATTATCTTATAAGCGATTAACCATTTCCTATAACTAACCTTATATAACCACTTAAGAATCCATGTCCGCTATACTAGTATCTCCTAACCCTAAGGTCGTGGCTGCCGTTAATGTTGTTATAACTAGTGCTTTAGGTAGCATATTATTTAACCTTATTTAATACCGTAACCTTAGTAGTAAATGTGTAACGGAACCTTATAGTAGGAACTACAGTGGGTCCTATTATTAGGCTAGGTATATAGGTAAGAACAGTATTAACAATATAATAATAACTAGTGGAGTAGTTACCCAATAAATTAACTCTAATTATATTCTAAGATTTACTACGAAGAGAGAACTATCTAGGTAGGGACTATAGTCCTTTAAATACATAACTATACGCCTAAGAAATCCCTTCGCTCTGTAAAGTACGTGTGCTCTGTATACTCCGTATAGATTACATAGATTACACAGATTATATAGATTATATTACGTGACCTCAGCTACTATTCCTCGTCACATGGTTCCACCAGATCCATCCTAGACCATGCCTATATTAACTAACTAGCTTCCTCCAACTCTTCTCCAAGTAGTCGTAACATCGTACTTAAGCTGTCCGTAACACTTAGGGTCCTATTCTATGTCCTTTATAGATATATTTAAGTTCCTTTTTAGGAAGAAAGAGTAGTTAAGCTTTAGATAATATTAGCGACTTAGTTAATCAAGGCACAAGTACGGCATAAGGGACGCGCAAGCCTGTATAATTAGTAGTCTATAAACGAGGATCCAAAGCTAGAGAAAGGAAGGAGAAGAATAGCAGCGCCGCTTAATATTTTATGCGGTCCTTAAGTCACGTGACTCGCGTCTACCATAATCCACGTCTGCCAAGATCCACCGTTTTCCACCAGCGCCGTAACACTAGCGTAGCGAGGAGTCTTAAGCTCCTTGCCCTTCCTCATTCCAATTAAGAAGCTTTTTAACCAACATCACTATAACCTACTCAAGTAGTCGTTATTGGTAAGTTACCCTGTGTGACCAACAAATATATTTAAAAGAAGTATAGTTTTAAGCGCCTAGGCAAAATTAGGGCTAATTCCTTTTAATCCCACTATTATACTTAGCCAAATTTAAAAGCTATTACTATAGGTAATAACGCCTGTAGATATAGGTTCTATAGAAAATTACCTTTTAGAGACACCAGCTTGTGCGCGTACGCTTATAATACTAGCTAATCTGCTAGATTAGAAGGAGGATAAGAATACGTAGTATATTCTACATAAAAAGTTTATACGTGGTAGCCTAGCAATTGCGGTTATAGCTAAGGCTGCATATAGAGACTTATTATACACTACTGCTATAGCGTAGAAGCGTAAGGATATGCAAAAGGATACTCGGCAATTAGTTTAAACGGGAGGCGTACTTTATGTATAAGATAGGCGCAATGCTGTAGAGAATTCTAAACTCTTAGTATTATAGGATGCACGAGAGAAGCTAAAGAAGCTTAAGAAAAGGGCTGCTAATAAGGTAATTAAGGCCCAGAAGCACAAAGAGATAGATGTACGTAAAGTTATAAGGGCCTACAACAAGGCCAACGGAATTGTAGTACGGCGAGGGCCTCATAAAAATAAGTAGTGAATATATTATGATTTTCTGGGTTCCTTGCTGGGCTGTGCACCGTGCTGACAGCCACCTAGTGTTGGTTGAGTTTACGAAAACCAAAGCGTCACGGGTAGTTACTACTAAAGCAACGCCCAAAAGCTCTTAGACGCTCCGTTATAAAATTTAAAATATAGGGAGCAGATATGAGCGTATCCTGCCCCGTGACCGGGCGCGTGCTGGGTTCGGCTAAGATTCTACTACGGAGCGTCTGATTTATGAGGTAAACTGCTTCCGCGACGAATATTTTCGCGCCGACGACGCCATCCACAATCTTATTAACCTATCTGAGTATCACAGCATTGCGTTTGCTCTATCTACATTCTTCATTACAATTGCTGAGTCTACTGCAGCTGATTATTGATGCATGAAAGCCCCGGAAATTGAAAGGCTATTCACCTAATTGCGAGCTTGATACGTCAGTTAGCTCTTGCTCCTAGGCAACTTTGCTATGATCCTGACGTGGATACCCTCCGATGCTTTCGCTTACAAGTCACCTTAGCTGCTAATAGAAATATTTGCGCAAACGGGGTTGTGCTCTATCATGAGATCCACAGCTCCATCGTCGCGTCGAAAGCGCCAAACACGACTAAATTTCACTCCTCTCCCATCGTCATCTCCCGCTGTAACGCACCATTCCCCACAATATCGAGATCGCGCTGCTGCAAATACATATGACGGACATTTTAGTCCTTTGAAAAGACAAAGATTAAGAGAAACGAACACCCAGGATCCTATATCTGATATTGATAATGACACGGCGCTGGGGAAAGGTAGTTCACTAACAGACTTGGTGGATATATTCAGTGACAGGAACAATAAAGTTGACAGTGCATTAGGCGATCTTCAAGCGCTGCCAACACCAGAACCCTCCTCCCAACTCAATACAACCGAGCTCGCTCGTAACTTTGGATCAGGACGTACAGCACAGAGAGCATTAGATTTTGTTGACAATGACGAGGACAAATTTACCCAAGGAAAGACTGGATTGAATGGTGCTCCTCCTATCCGGCCAGAGACTCGCCGGAGGTCCCCTATGTTTGGGAGCTCTGATCCTGAAATGGTCGAGTTTTCTAGTAGTTCCAGTAGTTCAGAGGATCTCCCTTCCCGCGCGCCAGTTCGCCGATCATCGAGGATGATACAAAATTCTATGGTTAAGGCTGGTGTGATTGACCAGACACTAGGAGACATCTCAGAGGCAGAAACTCAAACACGAATCAGCTCACGTCTACGATCTGCCCGAAAGGTCACAGATATTGAACTAACAGTTGGAAATAACCAGAACTTTGCTGAGTCTTCTGTTGCAGCAAGCTCAAAGAGAAAGGTTACACGTAGGCATCCTATCGCAATATCAAGCGACGAAATCCCTATTTCCGAGGATAGTGAAGTGCAGGCGGAAGAGGAATATTCCCGGTCAACAAATAGCTTCTCCAACTCCAAGAAAAGCGAATCTGAAACGAGCAGTGACGAAATGCCAACTTCATCCCCAACGAAAAGGCGGCGTCGATATCCGACCAAGACCGTTCGCAAGCATTCAAATTCTTTTGAAGGAGGTGATGATGTGGTCGAAGACACGGAAGAAGACGACTTCGTAAGCCCTCGCAAAAAGATTAAACGCCCACTGAGGGAAAAGCCTCCAAATTTTGAGGATGAGGATGAGGATGAGATCGTGACTACGCAACGAAGACGAAGGCCCCAAGTACCAGATCGGCGTCTTAGCTGTCAGGAGAAGGAAGATCTGGATAAAGACCTCCAGTTTTTAGGGTCACCCGAACGCTTACCAACGAAAACACGTGGCAAGTTGGGGACACCAAAACAGAACGCCAGACAAAAGGCGCTCGAAGTTCTTAAGCGGCGTCGTGCCGGAGAGAAGGCAGAGCTTCCTGTCCCTGATGATCAAAGTAGAAAAGCACCTACGCGTGGCCTTTATGATACCGAGTCTAATACTGACGAAGACGATGAAACGGAAGTTGAAGAAGATAATGGCGATGATTACGATCGACCTCGTGTGTCAATTCGTAGTGCTGATGCGCTGGATATGTTCCAAGAAGATGATGAGGACGAAGGCTTTGTCGTTGAAGAGGGAGAGGAGGAAGAGGATACTTTGGGCGCGCCAGTCCAACTTCCTCTTCAGTTCAGCAATGTCAGTCGAATGAAGGGCCAAGATCTATTCAAATACGCTATTGAGTGGATGGTCCAGAAGAAAATTAATCCCGCTTTCGCCATTAACGATGAGATATATGACCTTGCGTTCCGCAAGCTAGATGACGAAGTGAAAGGTTTGGCTGGCTCTAAATTTACGTCCTCCATTTGGACTTCTAGCTTCACAAAAGCCTTGAAAGCTAGGCCGGATATTGTTCTTCTAGAACTCTCAAAGGAATTTAGGGCTGTCATGAGTCCACATTGCGAAGCCTGTAGCCGCCGCACACATCCTGCTACTTGGAGCATTCAATTCACAGGGAAACCATATCACCATTCGAATTTGGAAGAACTCTCTGATGATGAAGATGACGAGGGAGGTGATGAAGTGACATACGATAGCGATGGGCGCTCGCTGCCCGACGAAGATGTTACGTACACTGTTGGACAGTAAGTATTCCCCTAGTTTTAGTCTTCGAAATGTTGGCCTGCGAAAATTCCTAGTCTATTAGTAAGCAATTGTAGAGTAAACTGAATGCCGAAACCGTTTGATCTACTTGAGCGCAATATAATTCACAACCAGATTTGTCATTGGAACAACCTCGCTAATTGTTAATAGGTTCTGTATGCGTAATGCACAAATGGCACACACCCTCAATCATTGGCGCTATCACCTTAACAAGTGCGTGGTGGACTATCTTGCCCTAGAAGGTTACTGTGCTCCCCACAGAATTGTCGAGAGGGATAGTTGGAGTATTAAGAAGAGGAGAGATTATGCAAACGAGGTGGTTGATGAGATGGAGGAGAAGGGTGAGATTCGAAGATTGCACCGTGACTACCGTACTCAGATCGACTACGCTTTAGAAGCTAAGGTAGAGCTTGCCTTTGATTGATGTGCCCAATTTGCTGACATTGAGTCACAGGAACAGAAATTTAAGGGTCGTCGATAGGTTGATTGGGTACAATTTTTTGATGCGGTCAAAAGTTCTCCTAAGTCACGGAATCTGCCGCCTACTTTATCACGGCTTACAGGAATAAATATGCTTTCTTGGCAGGCTCATTTTTCTTAACTCCTCGGAGCCTAGAAGGGGTATCGTGGTTCAGAGGTCTTAGGGCTCGGCTGTATCGGTACTGGTCGCTTGATGGGTTGGGCCGGTATTTCTACGGTTGGGTATTTTGGCAACTTTTCATTAGGGATGGGCATTCTTGCACTTACAGTCGCTTGCAAAAGATCGTTTACATCCGCCAAGCCCACTAACAGCCCGCATCGCACCCCACCAAAATTTGTATAAGGTACAATGCTAGCTATTCAAAGACCTAGCAAACGTTAGCAAGCAGCCGTAAGTAGTTTAAAATGAAGCTTAAGCCTAGCCTAATTAGGATAATTATATAGGACCTTCTGTGGTATTTTCTATGGCTTCTAACAAACGCAATAAGTCAGCTAAGCTGCTGACGAGCGCATTGACGCGTCCTTCTAAACCATTAAAGAAGCGCCCCTATTCAATATTAACGCCCTCTATATTAGTAGCTAAGAAGGTAAGACCTAGGGCAGTACCTTAGCCTCCTACACGTGTTTCCACGCCTCTACGCCCTATAGTATTACCGTTTATAACGGAACCTTATAGCTTAGACTACGGTGGGTTCTGTTATTGGGCTGGGTATATAGGTACAACAAAAACAACAACGTAATAATAACTGGTGGAGTAGTTACCCAACAGATTAACTCTAATTGTATTCTAAGATTTACTACAAGGAGAGAACTATCTATAGTAGGGACTGAGGTCCTTTAAATACATAACTATACTCTTAAGAAATCCTCTCTTATATATAAGGTACGTGTTATCTATATTAAACGTAATATCCCTTCCGTTTAATATAGTTAATATATTTAATACCACGTGACCTTAGTTACTATTCCTTATTATATAGTTCTACTAGATCTATCCTAGACTATGCCTGTATTAACTAACTAGCTTCCGCTAACTCTTCTCTAAGTAGTTATAATATTGTACTTAAAGCGTCCGTAATACTATCTCCCTTCTCTTTATCTTCGTCCTTAAAGATTCCTAACATCTCTAAGTTATCTACTAGAGGTGTAATGTCCGTTTAACTAGTCTGGTTAATATCCTTGCTTATTATACCTAAAGCTTCTTCTTCTCTTTTCTGGGTTGAGCGTTGCCTTTATACGGTTTCCTCCATACTGTTGCTTAGTAAAGTGATGGCAATTCCTTACTCGAGGTGCGCGAAAGAGGGGTTAGTCTGTGTTATGCTAGCGAGTTCTTTATCTTAACAACCCTCTTCTTACTCTAAGTGCACTAAAGCAAATGTTTAATTGTCCTGTGACGTTCGCTCCATCTTTAACGCTAAATATGCGCGTTCTATTACTCTTAATAGTCTTTAAGTTCCCTAAGTAACTTATTATAGGGTTTTATGTTTAATCTACTGCTATAAAGCTTAATAGTAAGCTGGCCTCTGTGCTACTTAAGGTTTAATATGCCTTAGAAGAGTCCGCATACGTCCTTAAAGCTTAACGTTTAGCTTATACTTGTCTTTAACGCCTTAAATATATCTATAAGAAGGTCCGTTCTAAGGAGTAGAAACTGGTTTAATAGGGTCTATCTAAGCTAGGTAACAAAAGGATTAGCTCTCCTCCTATAAGGGAAACAACTCTAAGTAGCTTAGTAATTGCTCCTCTTAGGTCCCCCTTAGGTAACTTATTCTTTGGCAATTCTTCTTTATTAATATTACCTAACCTACTTTCTTCTAATACTCCTATACCTTTCCTATAGTGTTCTTTAGGTTGCTTAATAGTTTCTAGGTAGTTTTACTGTAGCCTATCTACTTTACTTTATACTACGTTTTGTTATCTACATCCTTATAACTAATAATCTTTAAAACTTACTATTTATCTTCCTCTTATCCTCTATATATGTCTGCCTTATAGACTAGTGGCTTAATATTCCCGTATACTGGCTCTAGCATTGCAATATGCTGTATAGGGTAGATTTTTATTTTGGCTGGTAGGTTTAACTTATATATAACCAATAAAATTCTTTACTTAACTTTAAAAGGTCCTAGTCTGATATAGTCCAACTTCTTACTTAGTCGTCAACTCTTGAAATTTTTATATAGTAGCTATACTTTATCTCCCTCCTTAAGATCTGGTCCCTTAGATCTCTTAGCATTATAGTACCTTTTTATTTATTTTTGTACTAGTTTAGCTGTTTCTTTAAGGTCTGTATAAAGATTTATTAATGTCTCCATTCTTTATTTAGCTATGCTACTCGTCCTTTTTACTTAATATGGTGATAATAATATTCTTAGCTTATATCTATAATTCGCCTTAAATGGTAATGTCCCCATTTCTTCTTATAGTGTTATATTATATGCAAACTGTGTAACTGGTAATAGCGATACCTAATTATTCTATACATGATTAATATAGTGCCTTAAATACTACTCTAGTGTCTAGTTTAGTCTTTCCGTTTATCCGTCCGTCTGCGGATAATATGCTGTAGATATTACTGCGCGAACCCCTTATTCTACTAGAAATACTTCCTAAAATACTGCTATAAATCTTAGATCTCTATCCAATATAATCTTATCTAGTGCTTTATGTCTTGCGAATACTTCTTTTATATAGATTCTAGCGATATCTTCTGCTAATATCTCTTTAGTGCATGCTATAAAGTATCCCTACTTTATTAGCTTATCCACTATTACTAAGATCGCATTATAATCTTATCCTGTAATAGGATCTCTTAACTTTAGTAACTTAATAATAAAGTCCTATAATATAACCTCCTATGGTCTTCCTAGTGTCTTAATAGGTTATAGCCCTCTATACGGCTTATGCCTTATTGGTTTATTCCTTTGGCAATCTAAATATTTCTTTATAACTTGTCTTGCTAGTCCCTAGATTCCTTAAACAATATACTCCTCTTAAAGTCTTAATACTAAGCCTATAGCTCTATTATATCCTTATATTATTCCCTTGTGGAATTCCTTAACAAATTCTTCTGTGATAGATTTAGGCACATATATTACTTCTCTATTTTTATATTGCTCTGCATTTAGATCCTCTACCTATACTTTTTAGATCTTTTATATCTAATTACTCTCTAATAATTTGTGGATCTAACTTTCCTTAGTTGCTATAATCTTTAAATAATTGTACCTAATTAATCTATCTTAATCCCTTTGCAATAAAGCTCCTAATAGCTTTTTATTACTTTATAGTTTAGCCTTTCTGCTTAGAGCGTCTGCTTATGCATTATCTGTACCCTTGGTATACTAAATTTCGAAATAGTATTCTGTAAGCATTTCCGCCTATCTAACCTGTCTTTGGTTGAGTTCCTTTGTTATTAGGAATCCTATAAGGTTTTTATAGTCTATCTTAACTATAAATGGTTTCTTTATGCCTTGTAAGAATGCTTTCTATTTCTTAAGTACTATAACTATACCTAATAACTCTTTGTTGTAGATGTTATAGTTTAACTCTAGTAGTGTTATCTTTTGACTATAGTATACTACTGGGTGCTATCTATTTTAATATTTCTATAGGAAGCACGCTCCTAGTGTAAAGTCTAATGCATCCGTTTCTATAACCATCTCTAGACCTGTTTAATAGATCTTAAGTACTAGCTCCTAGATAAATAACTCTTTAATTCTTTTAAATAGTTCTTATTGCTCCTTTCCCTATGCCTATAGTTCTTCTTTTTTTATTAGCTGCGTAAATGGCTTAATATCCTATAACTATTGCGCTATAAACCTTCTATAGTAATTGCAAAACCCTAGGAACAATCTTAACTGCGTAATATTCTCTAGTTCTTGCCAATTTACTATAGCCTTAATCTTCTTTAGATCTATACTAAGTTAGCCTAGTTTAATAATAAATCTAACAAAATCGGTCTTCCTAGTAAAGAACTTGTATTTCTTAATTACTACTAGCATCTATTCTTTTTGTAGTCTCTTTAAGACCCACTTAATGTGTTCTCTATATTCTTTCTTACTCTCTAAGTAGATGATAATGTTATTAAGGTATACTATAATAAATTTATCTAGGTGTTCTCTTAATACACTATTAATTTGCTTCTGGAATGTTACTAGTACGTTTATAAGCCTAAATTATATAACTAATAGCTTATATAGTTCTTCCTTTAACCTAAAGGCTGCCTTCTATTTGTTGCCTTCCTTAATTCTAATCTGGTAGTACACCTATCTTAAATCTATCTTTGTAAAGATCTTTGCGTTGCCTATCCTATCTTGGATTTTGCTAATTAAGGGTAAAGGATACTTATCCTTCCTAGTAATGCTATTTAACTATCTATAGTCTATACACATCCTAAGTTTTCCGTTTTTCTTTGGGATAAATAACACTGGATATTCTGCTAATAACTATAATGGTTTAATATATCCCTTTTGTAAGTTCTCTTAGATAAACTCCTTAAGCGCTACTAACTCTGTTTTAGTAAGCTTATAAATTAGAAAGAACTTTAGACTTATTCCCTCTTTTAATTCTATCTTATAGTCCTAAGCTGTATACTTTAATAGCTTTTCACTCTCTAGTAACCATAACTTTTTACTATACTTATGGTATCTCTTTGGTATATAACTTAAGCCTCGCTTAGTCTCTTTATATATCGCTCCGACTTAGTACTATACCAACTTAGTTTGCTGTCGCACTTTGCGTTATTGTATATCCTTAATATTAACTTAACCTGTAACCTAATTAATCTTTAGATTGTACTTTTATAACTAAGGCATTCCTAGTATCGCCTTATCCTATCCCAATGGTAGGATATTAAAAGACATTCTAACTGGTCTCCCTTTAATAGTTATCTAAATAGGTCCTATTTTAAGATTAATAATGCCTCCTCTATAGGCTATCTAATCTCCTAAAATTGTTATAAGTAGATATAGGTGTTCCTTCTGTCTGTGTAGTAACCCTATTCTTTCTACTGCCTTTAGTGATATGTAGTTTCTAGTTGCTCTACTATCTACTAACACTTTAAATTACTGATCTTGCCATTTAGCTCTTAAATTTAGGTATTATTTTTAAATTCCTTTAAGGGTCTAAAGCTCTAATACTAGTTCCCTCTAGTCCTGTGCGCCTCCCCTTTTCCTAACTATTAGCTGCTTAATCCTACTTATACTTGGTCTAACTTTAGCCAATATTTAGTTTATTTCTTTTCCTCTATATGCTATAGATAAGTGTTTTCTAGGCACTTCTACTACTATTATCCGTCTAGGCATTCTTCCGTAAGGAATTTTCCTAGTTAAAGTATTAAGTCCCCTTAACCTTATACTTCTACTAGGTGCTAACTATATATATACTTAGCGTTCCTAAACCGCTTTTCCTCTGGTGCCTAATATATTCTTACTAGGTACTTCCGGTTCTTATCTTTAGGTGCTCTATGTATGTTATATATATTATCCACATAAGCTATCCACAATAGTGTATAATGCGCTGCATATTTTAGGTTAACTCTTAGTTTATCTTTATTCTTAAGTTTAAACCTATACCTAGTTAACCTGACTACTGGTATCTTTGCTATAGGTACTAAGATTTATTACTTACTTCTCTAGTCCCTAGATCCCTCTTCTAGGTTCCTTAATATTATAATTAATGCTCCTTTAATGTAACTTATGCGTTTCTCCGTAATAGGTTAGTCTTGGATAACTTTTTTGTCCAGCTATATATAAAAATCTTCCTATTTATTACTGTGTTGTTGCCTATACCACTTTTTGTATAGCTGGTTTAGTGTATATAGTTTATCCATTAGAAAGTACCTTGTTATTACTGTATTATAACATTCTTTGGTATGTCTTTCTTTAAACCTAGTTGGAATATCTAGATCCTTTTCTTGTTCTAGTTTATCTAACCACTTTGCCCTAGGTGTCCCTGCACTCGGCCTATTAGTAACTCTTTGTATAGGTGCTCTGTTTCTTATATAACCTAGCGTAGCTAATCTCTTATCTAGCTTTTGCTCTTGCTATACAATAATTCTTGTCCTAAACTTATCCATAGTTTCTTATTTTCTGCGTCTTGCAGCTAGATCTTTATAGTTATCTTGCTTTTTAATCCTGGTATTAACTGTTTAATCTTTAGGCTAAACACTATATTTACTTAGGATTGCTAACGTTCTTATTCGTTCTCTAAACTTATAGTTCTTAAACTTGCGTTCTATACTTATTCGTTTGTTACTAAACTAAGTTACTACCCTTTCCTATTAGTTTTCGTCTGTTATGGGTTCTTAGGTGTGTCTTATCTTACTTTAAAAATCTTAAGCTTTTCTTATCTCTTCTTAAGAATCTTAAGCCTGTGGCCTTTTGCCTTTATTAAGTAATAAGCTAGCACTAATAGTTGTCTACTTACTTAGTTTCTTCTAAACGTTGCTCCTATTATCTTATAAAGCAATGGAAATCGTATCTAATAGTGTTATAATATCCGTTACTAAACCTTATTTGGTAATGGTCTCAGTCTCTGCTTTTATTGCGTTATTAAGGTTTAAGTGCTCCTAGTTAGCCTTCTTTTTGTTCTTGTCGCTGATAATTAATAAGTACTTTAACTCTATTGTTATTACTACTAATCTTTGTCCGTATGTTGCTGTGATATCTTAATCTAGCTTATAGAGTTAATCTTATTCTTTGTCTAACTCTCTAGTTCCTTGGAGTCCTTTTGACTCTAGCTCTTATAGCTAATAGCTTGCGCCATACTTAGCGTCCTTATGAATTTGGTATACGTTGTTGTAACAATATATAAAACTGTTAATTAAACATTCTTTTGTTTCTCGCAGTGTACCATCGTCCCTCTATACGTATGTGCCGTCTGCTGGTCTAGTTCCCTTTACTATATAGTTACTCTGACTACCTCTATAGTCTCTGGCAAAATAACCCTGTTTTCCGCAATTTATGCAAGCTCTATCTTTAAACTATTTTTCTTGCTGTAGAGTCCGCCTAAACGTCTTCTGCTGCTAAGATCCCTGGTTTAGCCTCTGCTCCTAGGTCCTTTAATTACTTAATTCTTAACCTTTGGGTTTCCATGGTTTCTTTCCCTACCTTTAGGTTTCTTTGGTACCACTTAGGTCTATTAGCTCCGCGCTATTCTATAGTTTTTAACTCTATGTCTGTTGTTGTGTACTCTACGCCTTATATAACTGTAGAACTCTGTCTTGCCCTCTTTTAGCTTATTCCCTTTAGTAGATTCTGTTATTAATCTTTATTAACTAATCTATTAACTCTCTTAGAGTATCCGCATCTTCTATTAGGATAATTGCGTCCTGGACTTTAGCCTTAAGTCCCTATTTATACTGTGCTATAAGCGCCCTGTTATTCCACTTAACCTATATAGCTAGTATTTAAAACTGTGTTATATACTTAATTGCTAAAGTACGTTGTACTAAGTTCTAAAGCTTTTGTTCTGCTGTGGTTGTGGCCTCCAGGTCTCTAAATATCTATATTAGTTGCTCTGCGAACCCGTTCTAACTGGTAAATATATACCGTATATCCTGGTTAGTAGTTATTATGCCATTGGCCTATATTTCCGTAAGATACGGCTTAAACCACTTAAGTGCCCTCCCTATTAGGAATAATCCTGTATAGGCTACTTGGTCTAATAATATTGCTAACTTTGCTCCTTCCTGTACTACCTTAAAGTGCATTTACGTAAGAAATCCTTTAAGCTTTAACTTCTCTCCGGAGAATCGTTTAATTAAAGGTAACTTAATCTTTACCGCTCTAATTCTATTAATGCGTTCTTTAAGTATTCTATTATTATCTTATAAGTGATTAACCATTTCCTATAACTAACCTTGTGTAACCACTTAAGAATCCCTATTGTCTATACTAGTATCACCTAGCCCTGAGGTTGTGGCTCCTGTTAACGCTATTATAACTAGTGCTGCTCTTGGTGGCATGTTGTTTAAGTTTGTTCTAATACTGTAACCTTAGTAGTGAATGTGTAACGGAACCTTATAGCTTAGACTACGGTGGGTTCTGTTATTGGGCTGGGTATATAGGTATAATAAAAACAACAACGTAATAATAACTGGTGGAGTAGTTGCCCAACAGATTAACTCCAATTATATTCTAAGATTCACTATAAGGAGAGAACTATCTACGGTAGGGACTGAGGTCCTTTAAATACATAACTATACTCCTAAGAAATCCTCTCTTGTATATAAGGTACGTGTTATCTGTATTAAACGTAACGTCCCTTCCGTTTAATATAGTCAATACGTTTAACACCACGTGACCTTAGTTACCATTCCTCGTTATATGGTTCCACCGGATCCATCCTGGACCGTGCCTGTATTAACCAACTAGCTTCCGCCGACTCTTCTCCAAGTAGTCGTAACATCGTACTTAAAGCGTCCGTAACACCGTTTACGCCATTGCCGCCGGCGTCTGCCCAGCCCTTAGTAGATATGGATGCGGAGGATAATAATAAGGGAGAGAAGGAGGTAGAGGATAATAATGCAGAGGAGTAGCTGCCGCCAGTAGTGCGTTTTATAAGTGTATAGAAGGCAGTTAATAGGAAGGAGGTTCTACCTAGAACTTAATTAGCAATATTAGACCAGAATATACTCTACCTAACTGCAATTAAGGCTTAGAGGGAAAAGCTTTTATAGGATCTCTTACCACAGAAGTTCGGAATCTAGCAGCTTAAGGCGATTGCCTTATATAAGAACACGCGAGCTTGTGACTTCTGTTAATAGTAGATTAATAACTATAAGGACCTCTTATAGGCGGTTAAGATTGTAAATAAGTGGTATTTACACTAGCCGTTAAAATCCTTAAGGCTTAACTTTATATTAAGTTTAGTTAAGGAGAAGGAGGTAGTTCTAGTAATATCTATACCTGCGTTAAGCCAGTGAGTAGGTAATAGATTGGGAGGAAGAAGGACTGCTATATAAGCTTAACTTAATAATTTACCTAAGCTACTTACTACTAAGGAGGACGCTGGTAATTACGTCCCTAGGATAGCTAATAGGTAGTCTTATTTAAATAAGCACTGCAGTAACTATCCTATAACGTATTGGCGTAATAGTTAATTGTTAACCTTACCTGATTACGTCCTCTAGTACTATCCTATTAGCTTAGAAAATCTAGCGCGTTAAAACCGTGAGCTATTAAAGGGAGAGTTTACTATAGATTGGCCTTTGTAGAATATTATTGTTTAGCTTATAAACTGGAAGTAGAAAGGCCGTAAAAGCGATAAGACGGAAACAGAGCAGCTAAAGGAGAAGGATGATACTATTAATAGTTTTATTAAAGCTTAGCTAGTTAAGGAGCTTAAGTTTTAGCCTTAACCTTAGCTTCCTATATACCCTCTATACTACCCTCTGCATTTATATTTAATGGTTAATCAGCCTTATAATTCTAGCCCTGTCTGGTTAGAGATAGACCTAGTTAAGCTACTTAGATTCTTCTTTAAATGGCTTATTAACCAGCTAGGGTTTAATAGTGAGCAGTAGAGGGAGATTCTTAAGCTAATTAAAATAAGGCTGATGAATAAGATGTGGAATATTGATATATTAAGGGCGTTAAAAAGGGAGGGCGAAGGCATAACTAATAAGATATAGGAGGAGTATGATTTTAAGATAGGAATGTTAGTAAGGATAAGAGGCAAGATTTCTGCCTTTAAGCTATTAAGGCAGTAGATAGATTTAAACTATATATCCTACGTTTCTATAATGCGCCTCCGTATAAGCTCCTATTAATTAACTAATGGCAAAGTGTAAAAACGCCTTAAAGCTTTTAAAGGTCTCTGCTAGTTGATAGTTCCTTTTAACCTATACCTTAAGGTCCTTAAACGTTGCCTTAATTGGGTTATAATCTGGTAAGTACAGTAGTAAGAATATAAGCAGTACGCTATACTCCTTATATAAATCACGAAGTTGTGCTGACTTATAAATTAACGCGTTATCTAGAATAAGAATAGATCGTGGCCTAGGATATAGTGTATAATAAGGGAGCACCTACTGCTCTAGAAATAGCTTAAAGATCTCTACTGTAATTAAGCCTTGGTAGATAAGGTAGCATAGGTATCCATTAACTGATAGCGCTGGTAGGATACTCTACCTCTTGGACCTCTTAAATGGGTAAAAGACCTTATACTTTCTTCTAATTGGCGCCTAGCCAAACTTCCTATTGCCTGTCCTCTTATTAGAAGCTAACTTATTAAGAAAGACTAGCTAATCTGCCGTCTATATTGCCTATCTACCAATCTATAATATATAAAGCTCTCGACTTCTCTTTGCTGCGCGAGCCTTGACGGCCTTCCTTGACCAGGAAGCTCTTAATAATATATAGCTGACGGTAGCTGCGGAGACTTAAAGATTAAACTTATTAAAGAGGAAGTCCTGTATCTTATTAAGGTAGGTAGTGGGTTGGTTTTTAAGAAAGTTAAGCAGCCTCTATTACCGGCGACGCGTTAGTAGAAACTTAACACTAAGAAAATATTAGACTTACAAGCTCTTGGTAGGCCAGAAGTAGCCTTGGTTGACCTTATATAAGACTAGCTGGCGCGTATGGCTTGCCATAGAGGTTAAGATTTAATTGTATCTTATAAACGGTAGGACGAGACACGTTAATAGCCCTTGCAATAGCTAGCACCTCCTTACCAGCTTTAATTCTGACCCTAATTCGATATACAACCTCAGGTGCGAGCCTTCTGCCCATTTTAGGTAATGAGTAGTGGATTAAATGCGTTACATCGCACCTCGTACAAATTTTGGTGGGGTGCGAT